>ENA-OPVT01000037-OPVT01000037.1-human-gut-metagenome-genome-assembly--contig:-NODE-37-length-98538-cov-4.959983_pt1 | contig 98538 bp, 81 predicted proteins | sample MGYA00241499_ERZ501990 | MGnify/ENA primary metagenome ERZ501990 (study PRJEB25962, sample SAMEA2042104) | human gut metagenome | biome: human gut; feature: human-associated habitat; material: faeces...
AATTTTAGTTTTGAGAACAAAATTAATAAAACTATTTTTCACCAGCAGGGCAATTTTCTTTGAATACTTTCTTTGATTGTACAAAGAAAGTATTAGAATATTAATTCGTTCAGTGGAAGTTTTGGAACATATTGATGTCTTTTTTCTTCATCTCTGTAATATTTTGTTTCCCCGTTTACAGCATCAACAACTGTAGAAATTTCATCAGGTTCTCCAAGAGCTATAAGAATTTCACAATCATAATTTTGAGGAATATTTAATATATCATGAACATTCGCCTTATCAAAAGCTCCAATTATACAGCCACCGTATCCCATTTTAGTGGCAGTAAGAAGAATACTTTGAGCAGCCACTCCCATATCAAAATATAAAAGACATTTATTTGTAGGAACATCATTTGGAAGACAAAGTGCTATATAAGCATGAGGTGATTCCTCTTTTTTTGGATTCCATGAAATACTTGAAGCCCATCTTACAAGAGGAAAAACTTTATCACACAGTTCACGAGAATCAACAAGAGCAAATCTTACAGCCTGACCATTTCTTGAGCTTGCAGATACTCTGGCATTTTCTACCATTTTTAAAAGGTCGTTTTTGCTTAGAGCTTTATCAGTAAAAGTTCTGTAAGATCTGTTTTTTAGAAAAATATTTGAATTCATTGAATAAACCTCCTTGTAAATTTCTTCTTCTTAAATTTTACCATTTTTATAAATAAAAGGTAAGGATAAAATAATTGTTTTTTTTAATAAAAATATGATAAAATTTATATTTATTAAATAGTTTAGGAGAATTGAAATGGATAAAAAAGGATTTTTAAAAATTTTTAAAGAAAGTGATGAATATATTATAAGCAGCCTTTGGAATGATATAGAACTTTGTGAGGAAATAGAAGTTCCTGTTTTTACAAAAGAATTTTACCCTCCTGCAATCTGGAATTATTTAGAAAAAAATAATATAAACGGGCTGAAATTTATATGCATGGGATTAAATTCTGAATCCGAGAAAAAAATGATAATGATTGCACCAAAAGATTATGATATATCTTTTATGGAATTTCCACTGATATATTTTAAAATAGACGGTGAAAATAAATTTCGTGAACTTCTGCACAAAGATTTTTTAGGAACTATTATGAGTCTTGGAATAAAAAGAGAAATTATGGGAGATTTAATTGTAAAAAATAATATATGTTTTGGTGTAATTGCAGAGGAAAAATATGATATAATAAGTAAAGAGATAAATAAAATAGGAAATATTCCTGTAAAATTTCAAAAAATTTTATCAGAGGAAGTTCCTGAAAGTGAATTTAAAACAGAAAATTTTCTTTTAAGTTCTCTAAGGCTTGACAGTTTTGTTTCAGCAGCGACAGGACTTTCAAGACAGAAAAGTGTTGAAGAAATAGAGAAAGGAAATGTTCTTTTAAATTATAATTTGGAAAAAGATAAAAGTGCAGAGATAAAGGAGGGAGATATTCTCACTGTAAAAAAATACGGGAAATTTAAATTTTTAAATATAAAAGGGGAAAGCAGGAAAAATAAAATAAGAATAGATGTGAAAAAGTTCATATAGAAAGACAAAGGAGGAACAGCAATGAAAAAAATATTACAAGGTATAATTATCTTTCTTATGGTTTTAGTGGTGGGATTTTTCGGTCTTAAAGACACAATGATAAAAAGAGCTTTAGAAAAAGAGCTTACAAACTCTTTGGGAACTCCTGTAAGAATTTACGGGGTAGATTATTCTGTTTTTAAAGAACTTTTAGAGCTTAAAGGAATAGGAATAGAAAGCAGAGAAAACGAAGCATATGATGTAGTCCGTATAGGAAATATAACAACAAAATTTGATTACAAAGAATTTTTAAATAAAAAATTAAGAGCAGATAAAATAGATATAAAAGATATTACTTTTAACGTAAAAACAGATAGAAAAAATACAAAAACTTCTGCTGTTCAAGAAGAAAATTCTGTAAAAACAAATACAGAAAAACTTTCACAAGATGAGATTAAAGCATTTGCAGGAATTTTACTTAATAATTATGAATTATTTGTAAAATCTGTACAGAATAATCCTGAAAGATATGAAAGAGCAAGAGCAATATTTTTAGCAGCAACAACTCCTGTAATTGATAAATATGTTGATTATAAAATTGGAAGTACAGCTGAAGAATATATTTCTGAAATAGTAAAGGAATATGAAGCTGTAAGCCGTAATATTCAAATGGGAATGAAAGAAGCTGCTCAAATGGAGTGGAGTATTGAAATAGGAGAAGTAAATATTTCTACAAATCTTTTTGGAAAAGAGTTTAAAGGAACTATAAGCGGATTTTCAACTGATAAACTTAAAATAGAAAAAGCTGTGGCATTTGACCTTAATAGTTTAAGCGGAGGAGAAACAGGAAAAATTTCCGGGGCAGTAAACCTTTACAAAATGGAGGGGGGAATTACAGCTGTTATAAACAATGCTGATATAACTCAAGTGAAAGAAGTTGCAGATTATGCAAAAGGAATGGCATTTTTAAATCAAAAAATAGTTTTAAATGGAGACCTTATTAAAATCACAGGAGATGTTGAAGTAAAAAATATTGTTCTTAATAAAGAAAGCATTGCAAAAAAATTCTTTGATGATAAAGATGCAGTTGAAAAAATCACAGGAAATGTTTCAGACAGAATAGGAGATATGGAAATTTCTTATAAATATAATCCTGAAAGAAAAACACTTTCTGTAAACAGCAATATTGCAGAAGAAATAGGAATTTATATGGGAGCAGATGTTTCTCAGCTTAAAAAACTTGAAAGAGAATTAAAAGATAAATACGGAGACGATATTAAAAAAGGAAAAGAAGAAATAAAATCAAAATTAGAAGGATTTTTAAAATCTTTTAAATAAAAAATAATATACGTTGACTATAAAAAACAGATATGATATAATTCTAAAGGTCGCAAGCAGAATGATGGAGGCTTATGGCGTAATTATATCGAACCGTGTCAGATTCGGAAGGAAGCAGCACTAAGGTATTAATTGCGGGTGTAGGTGCAAAGTTTTTTCTGTTTGCGGCTTTAAAAAAGTATTGCAGGGAGAAGGAAACTTCTCCTTTTTTTTATAAAGCAGGGGTGGGAGTATGTATAATATTGTAGATGCTGACGACATAAAAAAAGATATAACTGAATATGAAAAACTGGACAAAACAATTCCTATATTTGATGATGCAGAATATATTATAGCTGAATGTGACGGAGATAAAAAAGGATATATTGCTGTAACAGAAAAAGGAAATAAATTTATTTTAGAAAAACTTTTTATAAAAAAAGAGGAAAGATATAAGGCCTACGGGTCAAAACTTGTAAATTTCTTTATAAATTATGCAAGAAAAAGTAAAAAAGATGTAATAATTTATGAGGGAGAAGATAAAAAAATAAAAAGTTTTTTAAGAAAATTTGGGTTTAAAGAGATAAAAGGAAAATTTTTAATTGAGACTGTGGAAAAAGACAGCAGAAAAAAAGAGGGGGTTTTTGTGGCTCTCGGCTCTGTATTTTTAAATATTTTTCTTGCAGGAATAAAAATTTTCGGAGGAATAAAAGGAAAATCAAATGCTTTGGTTGCAGATGGATTTAACTCCCTTTCAGATGTGGTAAGTTCTGCTGCAATTCTTCTTGGAATACATTTCAGTAATATGCCTGAAGATGAAGACCACCCGTACGGGCATGAAAAAATTGAAAGTATAATAGGAATAATGGTGGGGCTTTTTGTTGTAATAACAGCTTTTGAAATTGGAAGAGGAGCAGTTACAGATTTATTAAAAGGCGTTCCAAAAACTATGCCGTCATTTTCAACAATTTATCTTGCTCTTATTTCTGCAGCAGTAAAATATGGAATGTATTTTTATAAAATGAAAGTTGGAAAAGCAACAAAAAATGTTGCTCTTATAGCTGATGCAAGAGATTCAAAAAGTGATGTATTTTCATCTCTGGGGGTTATAATAGGTATTCTTCTTTCAATTTATGTTTCTCCAATATTTGACACAGTGGTAAGTTTAATTGTAGCAGCTCTTATTTTAAAAGAGGGATTAAGCACAATTTTTGAGACTTCAAATATAATCTTAGACAAACAGGAAGAAGATTTTATAAAAGAGATTGAAGAATATATTTATAATAATACAGATATAAAAAATGTTCACGAAATTTATATGAGAAGATCAGGAGATAAAATTTTCTTAAGTTTTCATATAAGACTTGATAAAAATACAACAGTTTATAAGGCACACCATATTTCAGATGCTCTTGAGCAGTCTATTATGATGGATTTCAAAGAAGTAAAAGAAGTTATGATTCATATTGATTATTTAATGGATTAAAAAATGGTTTAATTGATAGAATAAATATCTTATGGTATAATTTTTAAGGAGATGTAATGAGTATACTTGATAAATTAAATTTTGAACAGAAAAAAGCGGGAGCAAAAGTAAATGGTCCTCTTTTGATTTTGGCAGGAGCAGGGTCAGGAAAAACAAGAACGATAACATATAGAATAGCTTATATGATACAAGAATTAGGAATTTCCCCTTATTCAATATTAGCTGTAACATTTACAAATAAAGCTGCCAAAGAGATGAGAGAAAGAGTTGAAAATTTAATCGGCGAAGATGGAAAAAGAGCAATGATTTCTACATTCCACTCATTTGGTCTGAGACTTTTAAGAGTTTACAGCAAAGTTGTAGGCTACGATTCAAATTTTACAATTTATGATACAGATGACCAGAAAAAAGTTGTAAAAGGAATAATGAAACAGCTTGTTATAAAAAATAAAGATCTTACTGAAGGAAAAATTGTTTCAAGAATTTCAAAATTAAAGGAAGACGGTATTTCTCCCGAAGAATATGAAAAAGATCATAGATTTGAGCCTGATGCAAATATAATTTATGAAGTATATAAAAGATATAACCAGACTTTAAAAGAAAATAACGGAATGGATTTTTCTGATATTTTAACAAATACTTATAAACTTCTTGAAAACGGAGAAGTTCTTGAAAAGCTGCAGGAAAAATTTAAATATATAATGGTTGATGAATATCAGGATACAAATAATATTCAATATAAAATCATAAATAAAATAGCTGCAAAATACAGAAATATCTGTGTAGTTGGAGATGAAAATCAAAGTATTTACGGATTCAGAGGAGCAGATATAAGAAATATTTTAGATTTTGAAAAAGACTACCCAGATGCTGTTGTAATAAAACTTGAAGAAAATTATCGTTCTACAAAAATAATTCTTGATGCAGCAAATGAAGTTATAAAAAATAATAAAACTTCAAAAGATAAAAAACTTTGGACAAAAAAAGTTTCCGGGGATAAAATTATATTAAAGCCTTGTTCTGACGGACGCGATGAAGTAAACTTTGTTATTGAAGAGATAGTTGAAATGAGAAAAGACGGCAGAAGATATAATGACTTTACTATTCTTTACAGAACAAATGCCCAGTCAAGACTTTTTGAAGAGGGATTTTTAAGATATAATATTCCTTATAAAGTTTTCGGCGGAATGCAGTTCTATCAAAGAGCAGAGATTAAAGATATTTTAGCTTATCTTTCTGTTATAAATAATACAAGAGACGGAATAAATCTTGACAGAATTATAAATGTTCCAAAGAGAAAAATTGGAGATAAGACAATAGAAAAAATTAAAAACTATGCAGAAGAGAAAGGGCTTTCAATTTATGATAGCTTGAAAGAGGCTGAAAATATTTCCGGTCTCAGCTCAGCAGTTACAGAAAAATTAAAAGAATTTTCAAATATGATGGCTGAACTTGAAGAACTTAGTTTTGAACTTCCTGTGTCAGAACTTTTTGATGAAGTGATAAAAAAAGCCGGGTATTTTTCATATCTTAACAGTTCTTATGATGATGCAGAATCAAGAATTGAAAACGTGGAAGAACTTAAAAACTCAATTATAGAGCTTGAAAATGTTGTGGATAATTTAACTTTAAGAGAATATCTTGAAAATGTTTCTCTTGTAAGTGCAACAGATGACCTTGACAGTGAAAGGGAATATGTAAAACTTATGACAATTCACAATGCAAAAGGCTTAGAGTTTCCTGTTGTATTTTTAGTTGGAATGGAAGATGAAATTTTTCCAAATACAACAAAGGTTATGATAGACAATGAATCTCTTGAAGAGGAAAGAAGAATCTGCTATGTTGCAATAACAAGAGCTGAAGAAAAGTTATATATAAGTCATGCTGCCATGAGATATATGTATGGGCAGATGGACTACAGAACAAGATCGAGATTTGTTGATGAAATTCCAGCAGAACTTCTTGAGTTAAAAAGAACTCCTGAAATGGAAGCAGCTGCAAGAGAAGCAGAAAGAAAAATAAATAAAGTTGCAGAAAGCGGCATGAGATTAAATGTTATTTCAGATACAAAAAAACTTGGAAAGCAGCTTGAAGCTGTAAAAGAGTTTCCATATAAAGTCGGCGAGACAGTTACACATATAAAATTTGGAATAGGAAAAGTTGTAGGCGTAAATGAAAAGAAAATACAAGTTCAGTTTGTAGACGGCAAAAAAGAAATTGCTATGATACTTGCAGGCAAATTTTTAAAAAAATAAATATTTTTAAGAGATAAATTTTTAAAAATAGGAGGCATTTATTTTGAAAAGAAAAACGTTAATGAATGAGGTATTTTATGAGGGGATAGGGCTTCATAAAGGAAAAAATATAAAACTTCATCTTATTCCTGCTGAAAAAGGGGGAATAGTTTTCAAAAGAGTTGATATGGAAGAGGGAAAAAATGAAATACTTCTTGATATAGAAAACACTTTTGATCTTACAAGAGGAACAAATATAAAAAATGAATACGATGCAAAAATTCATACAATAGAACATTTTTTATCAGCTCTTTATATTTTTGGAATAACAGATTTAATTGTTGAGCTTGATGAAAATGAACTTCCAATAGGCGACGGAAGTGCAAGAGTATTTATTGAAGAAATAGAAAAAGCAGGAGTTAAAGAGCTTTCTGCTGATGTTGAAGAAATTATTGTAAAAGAACCTGTATATCTTACAAAGGGAGATAAACATATAGTTGCTCTTCCTTATGACGGATATAAACTTACTTATACAATAAAATTTGATCATACATTTTTAAAAACTCAGATGCTTGAGCTTGACGTTAATTTAGAAAATTATAAAAATAATATAGGAAATGCAAGAACTTTTGGTTTTGATTATGAAATAGAGTATTTGAAAAAGAATAATCTGGCTCTTGGAGGAACTCTTGAAAATGCAATAGTAATAACAAAAGACGGAGTTTTAAATCCAAGCGGTTTAAGATATGAAGATGAATTTGTAAGACATAAAATGCTTGATATAATAGGAGATTTAAAAATTTTAAATAAACCGATAAAAGCTCATATTATAGCTGTAAAAGCAGGTCATGCTCTTGATATAGAATTTGCACATTTATTAAAAAAAATATAAATTAATATTAAAAATCTGGTATAATATATTGAGAGAATTTTTAGGAGGAAAAAATAATGTTAGATACACTTGAAATAATGAAAAGAATACCACACAGATATCCATTCTTATTAGTAGACAGAATACTTGAGCTTGATATGGAAAATCAAAGTGTAAAAGGAATAAAAAACGTAACTGTAAATGAAGAATATTTTAATGGTCACTTTCCGGGACACCCAATAGTTCCGGGAGTAATAATTGTAGAAGGGATTGCACAATGCCTTGGAGTTTTAGTTTTTGAACAGCAGGGAGATCCAGAACATCCAAAAGTTCCTTATTTTGCTGCTATTGAAAGTGTAAAATTCAAAGCACCTGTAAGACCGGGAGACCAGCTTGTTTATGAAGCACAAATAGAAAAACAAAGAAGAAATATAGTAAAAGCTAACGGAGTAGCTAAAGTTGATGGAAAAGTTGTAGCGGAAGTTAAATTTACTTTCAGTATTATGGACAAATAATATAATTTCTTGATAGGGGGAAGAAAGTGGTAGAAATACATAAGACTTCCATAATAGAAGAGGGAGCTGTAATAGGAGACGGCGTAAAAATAGGACCTTTTTGTATTATCGGCAAAGATGTAAAAATAGGAGCGAATACAGTTCTTCAGTCTCATGTTGTTATAGAAGGAATAACAGAGATAGGAGAAAACAATACAATTTATTCTTTTGCTTCAATAGGAAAGGCATCTCAAGATTTAAAATATAAGGGAGAGCCTACAAAAACAATCATAGGAAATAATAATACTATAAGAGAGTTTGTAACTATTCACAGAGGAACAGACGACAGATGGGAAACAAGAATAGGAAACAACAATCTTATAATGGCATATGTTCACGTTGCTCATGATGTTATAATAGGGGATAACTGTATTTTTTCAAATAATGCCACTCTTGCAGGGCATGTAGTTATAGATGACTATGTAATTGTAGGAGGAATGACACCTGTTCACCAGTTCTGCAGAATAGGAGCTCATGCAATGGTCGGAGGAGCTTCAGCAGTAACTCAGGACGTCTGCCCGTTTATACTTGCAGATGGAAATAAAGTAGTTCCGGCAGGACTTAATAATGTAGGGCTTAGAAGAAGAGGATTTACAGATGAAGAACTTCTTGAATTGAAAAGAGCTTACAGAACTATATTCAGAAAAGGTCTTCCGCTTAAAGAAGCATTAAAAGAACTGGAAGAAACTTATCCTGAAAGTAAAAATGTAATGTACCTTGTTGATTTTATAAAAAACAGCAAACGGGGGATAGCAAAGTAATGAAGAAGATAGGTGTGATAGTTGGAAATGGAAAACTTCCATACTCTTTTTTAAAAGAGATAAGCAGAGAAGAAAATGAAATAGAAGTTTTTCCAATAGGACTGTTTGACACTATAGAAGAAGAAATAAAAAAATATAAAAATTTTAAAAGATTTAATATAGGCGAAGTTGGAAAAATTACAAAGCATTTCATACTAAATGGTGTGAAAGAAATTGTTATGCTTGGAAAAGTGGAGAAAGAAGTAATTTTTCAAGATATGGAGCTGGATAAATATGGAGAGGAAATAGTCAATAGTCTTCCAGACAAAAAGGATGAAACTCTCCTTTTTGCCGTTATCGCTTTTTTCAGGCTTAACGGAATAAAAGTTCTTCCGCAAAATTATCTTTTAAAAAATATAATGTTTGAAGAAAAATGTTATACAAAGGCAAAACCTCTTTTAGAAGATAATAAAACAATAAAAATAGGAGTTGAAGCTGCAAAATATTTAAGTGAAATAGATGCAGGACAGACAGTTGTATGTAAAGACAGTTCCGTTGTGGCACTTGAAGGTGTTGAAGGAACTGATAAAGCTATTTTAAGAGGTGGAGAGCTTGGGGGAGAAAACTGTATTGTGGTAAAAATGGCAAGACCGCAGCAGGATATGAGAGTAGATATTCCAACTGTTGGAATAAATACTATTAAAAGACTTGTAGAAATAAAAGCAAAAGGAATTGTGGGAGAGGCAGGAAAAATGATTTTTGTTGAACAGGCAGAATCAATAGCACTTGCTGACAAACACAATATATTTATTATAGGAATAAAGCCTTAAATAAAAAGGGGGCAGAATGAAAATATTTGTATCAGCAGGAGAGGTCTCTGGGGATCTTCATCTTTCCTACTTAGTAAAAAATATTTTGGAGATTGACAGCAGTGTAAAATTTTATGGAGCAGCAGGAGACTTAAGCAGAGCAGCAGGGGTTGAAATCATTCAGGATATAAAAGAGCTTGCTGTAATGGGATTTGTCGAAGGATTAAAAAAATATAGTTTTCTTAAAAAAAGAGCAAAAGAGTATTTGAATTTTATAAAAGAAAATAAAATAGACAAAGTAATACTTGTGGATTATGGCGGGTTTAACCTTGCTTTTTTAAAACTTTTAAAAAGTAAAGCTCCGGAAGTTGAAGTTTATTTTTATATTCCGCCAAAACTTTGGGTTTGGGGTGAAAAAAGAATAAATACTTTAAAACTTGCAGACCATATACTTGTAATTTTTCCATGGGAAGTGGAGTTTTATAAAAAGCACGGAATAAAAGCAGTGTATTATGGAAATCCTTTTTCTGAGAAATATCACCTTATAGAAAACAGAGGAGATAAAATTCTTCTTCTTCCGGGAAGCAGGAAGCAGGAAATACAATCTCTTATGCCTGTAATGCTGGAAGTAGTAAAAGCTAGACCAGACAAAACTTTTATTTTAAAACTTCACAGTGCCAAACCTTTTGAATGGGTAGAAAATGATCTGCTTAAATATCCAAATTTAGTAATTGAAACAAATAAAACTTTGGAAGAAATAGTAAAAGAATGTGAAACAGCAATAGCAGCTTCTGGCACTGTAACTCTTGAACTTGCACTTATGGGAATACCAGCAATAGTTCTTTATAAAACAAGTGCTGTAAACGCTTTTATAGCAAGACATATTTTAAAAATAGGACTTGTTTCTCTTCCAAATCTTACTCTCAATAAAGAAGTTTATCCGGAACTTTTACAGGAAAAATGTACGAGCAGAGATGTTTTATTTTATCTCAATGTTCTTAAAAGCAAAGAGGACAAAATAAATAAAGATATAAAAGAAATCAGGGAAAAGCTTTCAGGAGAAAATGTTGTAAAAAATTATGGAAAATATATATTGAAAGGACAGAACTAATGATAAAAGAAAAATTAAATCAGGTTTATAAAAGTGATGCTCTGGGCGGCTTTTTAAAATACAGTTTAAGATATAAGGGCTGGCTTATCTGGACAATATTTATATCATCATTTTCATCAGCTCTTGGAGCAGCACCTGCCTGGCTTACAAAATATTTAGTTGATGATGTTTTAATTTCAAAAAATGGAAAAGTGATGCTTCTTATAGGTATAGCAATTTTTGCAACAACAGTTTTAAAACTTATAACAGCATACTACTCATCAACAACATCAGCATATCTTACTGAAAAAATAAGAAGAGATATAAAAATAGATATATTTGAACACATAGAAAATCTTCCAATGTCATATTTTACACAGAATAAATTGGGAGATATAATGGCAAGACTTTCAGGGGATTCTTCAAGCCTTGGGAGAATAGGGTTCTTGCTTTTTGAAATGCTGAGAGAATTTATAACAGTTCTTATTTTCCTTATAAGAATGTTTCAGGTTGATTTTATTTTAGCTCTTGTATCAATAACAGTTCTTCCTTCAATGCTTGCAGTTGTAAAAAAATATACAAAGAAGATGAGAAAATCAGGGAAGATAAGACAGGATACAATAGGGCAGGCAACAGCATTTATGCAGGAATCTTTAGCTGGAATTCAAGTTATAAAAGGTTTTAATAAAACTGATACGGTAATTAATAAATACAAAGAAGTTACAATGGGAGAGCTTGAAAGAATTTACAGAACACAGAAGATAAAAGCCAAAATTTCTCCTTTAAATGAGCTTCTTGCAACTGTTATGATACTTCTTGTGGCAGCTTACGGAGGATACCAGATTGTTTATACAGGAGCTATAACAGCTGGAGATCTGATTTCATTTATAACAGCAATAGGTCTTATGCAGTCTCCTCTTAAAAAACTTATAAGCAGAAATAGTGAACTTTATGAGATTATTCCATCAGGTGACAGGGTAATGGAAGTTTTAAAAGAGGAAAAAGAAGTAGATTCATACAGTGAAAATCCAAAACCTTTTAATGAAAATATTGAAAGCATAAAATTTGAAAATGTTGATTTTATATATCCAAATTCGGAAGCAAAAGTTCTTAAGAATATAAATCTAAAAGTAAACAAAGGAGAAGTTGTTGCTTTTGTTGGAAGCAGCGGAAGCGGAAAGACAACTCTTGTAAATATGATACCGAGATTTTATGATCCAGTGTCTGGAAGCATAAAAATAAATGATATTGATATAAGAGATTATTCTTTAAAAGATTTTAGAGGACATATTGGAATGGTTCCACAGGAAACTTTTCTTTTTAGCGGAACTATTGCAGAAAATATTTCTTTTGGAAAAGAGGGCATAACAAGAGAGCAGATAGAAGAAGCAGCAAAAATGGCAAATGCTTATAACTTTATCATTGATCTTGATAAGGGATTTGAAACAGAAGTAGGAGAAAGAGGAGTTCTTCTTTCTGGAGGACAAAAACAGAGAATTGCAATAGCCAGAGCTTTAATTCAAAATCCATCAATTATGATTTTGGACGAAGCTACATCAGCACTTGACACAGAATCAGAAAGACTTGTTCAAGATGCTCTTGAAAAACTTATGGTAGGAAGAACAACTTTTGTTATAGCTCACAGACTTTCAACAATAGTAGGTGCAGATAAGATTGTGGTTATGGAGAAAGGCGAGATTAAAGAAATAGGAAATCACAGCGAGCTTTTAATGAAAAATGGAATTTATACAAGACTTTACAATATACAATTTAACAGAGATAAAGAATTAGACAGGGAGATAGCAGAATAATGGAAAAAATTTTAAGAGAAGACGGCAGAGAAGTAGATAATATAAGAAAAGTAAATGTTATAAGAAACTATACAATTCATGCAGAGGGATCTGTTCTTATATCTTTTGGAAATACAAAAGTTATTTGTACAGCTTCAGTTTCGGATAAAGTTCCTCCTTTTTTAAGAAATCAAGGAAAAGGATGGATAACAGCAGAGTATTCTATGCTTCCAAGAGCAACAGGTGAAAGAACACAGAGAGAATCTGCAAAAGGAAAACTTTCTGGAAGAACAATGGAAATACAAAGACTTATAGGAAGATCGCTTCGTTCTTGTATAGATTTAGAGAAACTTGGAGAAAGAACAATAACTATTGACTGTGACGTAATTCAAGCTGACGGAGGAACAAGAACAGCTTCAATAACAGGTGGATATATTGCACTTGCTATGGCAGTTGAAAGAATGGTAAGAGACGGCGTGCTTTCTGAAAATCCTATAAAATCAAAAGTGGCTGCTGTAAGTGTTGGAATTGTAAGCGGAATACCTATGACAGATTTAAAATACAGTGAAGATTCAGCTGCTGAAGTTGATATGAATGTAATTATGAATGATAAGGGTGAATTTATAGAAGTTCAAGGAACAGGAGAGGAAGCAACTTATACAAGAGCTGAACTTAACGAACTTCTTGATATGGCAGAAGCTGCTATAAATCAGCTTTTAGAAATTCAAGCTAAAACTCTTCATGAAGAATTTCAAGTTAACGGAATACAAGAATATTAATAAGGGGTCTAAAAAAATGAAAATATTTTTAGCTACTGGAAACAAGCATAAAATAAAAGAGATTGAAAAAATATTTAAAATGGATAATGTGGAAATATTATCTATAAATGACGGGATAGAAATTCCTGAAGTTGAAGAAGACGGAACAACTTTTGAGGAAAATTCAAAGAAAAAAGCTCTTGAGATAGCAAAATTTACAAATATGATTACAATAGCTGATGATTCAGGATTGTGTGTAGATGCACTGAACGGAGCTCCGGGAGTTTATTCTGCAAGATATGCAGGGGAACATGGAAATGATTTGGATAATAATAAAAAACTTGTGAGAGAACTTCAAGGGATTGAAAACAGAAAAGCAAGATTTGTATGTGTAATTACTCTTGCAAAACCAACAGGAGAAACTTATTCTTTCAGAGGAGAAGTTGAGGGAGATATAATTGATGTTCCGCAGGGAACAGAAGGGTTTGGATACGATCCTCATTTCTTTATGAAAGAGTATGGAAAAACTCTTGCTGAAATACCTGAAATAAAAAATAAAATAAGTCACAGAGCAAGAGCTTTGGAAAAATTAAAAGAAAACTTAGATGAAATATTAAAATAAAAAATTAAAAGGGGGCTGATGCAACAGTCCCTTTTTATAAAATAAAATTAGGAGAAAGATATGATAGACAATAAACTCGTTCCAAAAAAGATAGTGGAAGAACTTGATAAATATATTGTTTCTCAAGATGAAGCTAAAAAAAATGTGGCGATTTCTCTTAGAAACAGATACAGAAGAAAAGAAATAGAAAATGAAACTTTAAGAAAAGAGATTACTCCAAAAAATATAATTCTTATGGGGTCAACAGGAGTTGGAAAAACAGAAATTGCAAGAAGACTTGCAAAAATTACAGACTCGCCTTTTTTAAAAGTTGAAGCTACAAAATATACAGAAGTAGGTTATGTCGGGAAAGATGTTGAAAGCATAATAAAAGATTTAGTGGCAGTAACAATTACAAAATTAAAAAATGAAAAAATAGAATCTTTAAGAAAAGAATATTATATGAATGCTGTGGAAAACGTAGCAAAAAAATTAAATAATCTTGATACTCTTAATGATGAATTTAAAAATGAACTTGTAAATCATATTTTAGAGGGAAAATATGATAATGAAATTGTAGAGGTTGAAAAACCTAAATCTTCAAATATAGGTTCTCCAATAGTTGAAGTTGTAGGAGCCGGGGATGAAAGAGAAATAGGAAGCGTTCTTGAAAATATAATGTCATCTTTTGAAGGTGGAGCAAAAAGACCTAAGAAAATAAAGATGAATGTAAAAGATGCAATTGAATTTATGCTTAATAAAGAGATAAATGAAAGTATTGATATGGACGAAATAATTCCGCAGGCTCTTAAAATGGCAGAAGAAGATGGAATAATTTTTATAGATGAGATTGATAAAATTGCTGAGAGAGAAAACAGCGGAAGAAGTGAAGTTTCAAGACAGGGAGTTCAGAGGGATATTCTTCCAATAGTTGAGGGAACAACAGTAATGACAAATTATGGTCCTGTAAAAACAGATCATATTCTTTTCATTGCTGCAGGAGCTTTTTCAGAATCTGATTTCTCAGATTTAATGCCGGAACTTCAAGGAAGATTTCCAATAGTTGTGGAAATGAAAGATTTAACAAAAGAGGATTTTATAAAAATTCTTACAGAAGTGGAATTTAATATAATAGAGCAGTATAAAACTTTATTAAAAGCAGATGGTGTAGAAATAAGTTTTTCAAAAGGAGCTGTTGAAAAAATAGCTGAAACTGCATTAAAACTTAATGACAATGTAGAAAATATAGGAGCGAGAAGACTTGCTGCAATAGTTGAACTTGTTTTAAGAGAAATAATGTTTGAAGCTCCATATGATGAGCCTAAAAAAATAAATATAGATAAAAAATATGTAGAAAAAGTTTTCAAATCACAATTTGAAGAAGAAAATCTTGATGAATATATATTGTAGCAGCTGAAGAGGGGAGCAAAATGTACTTAAAAGGTGTAGAGATATACGGGTTTAAATCTTTCGGTGAAAGAATAAAAATAGATTTTGAAGGAGGAATAACTTCTATTGTCGGGCCGAATGGTTCGGGAAAATCAAATATTCTTGATGCAATTTTATGGGTTTTAGGAGAGCAGTCTTATAAAAACATAAGAGCGAAAGAAAGTAAAGATGTAATATTTTCCGGAGGAGATAAAAAGAAGCCGGCAAACAGTGCAGAAGTTTCTCTTTATATAGATAATAAAGACCGTTTTTTTCCAATTAATGAAGATACAGCAAAAATAACAAGAAAACTTTATTACAACGGAGAAAATGAATATTTTATCAATGAAAGAAGAGTAAGACTTAAAGATATAAGTGATCTTTTCATGGATACAGGAGTTGGAAAATCAGCTTACTCTGTAATCGGTCAGGGAAAAGTTGAAAGAATAATTTCATCTTCAAAAAAAGAAGTGAAAGAGATAATTGAAGAAGCTGCAGGAGTAAAAAAATTTCAGCAGAGAAAAACAGAATCAGAAAAGAAACTTGAAAATGTAAGCAGTGAAGTTGAAAAAATAGAGCTTATTTTAAATGAAACAGGGGAAAACAGAGCTAAAATTAAAAAACAAGCTGAAAAGGCTCTGGCTTTCCTTGAAATAAAAAATGAGAGAGACAGTATAAATAAAGGTATTGTTATTTTTGATTTGGAAAAAAATAGAGATACTTTTGAAAAAACAAAAGTTAAAATAGAAGATTGTGAAAAAAATTTTGATGCTGTGAAAAAAAATAAAGAAGAAAGCAGCGAAGAATTAAAAAAAGTCAGCAGTGAAAGAGCGGAACTTAAAATTTCCATTGAAGAAAATATAAATAAAAATGAAGAGCTGAAAAATGCGATAACTTTTTTTGAAAAAGAAAAAATAAGACTTTCTGAAAGACAGGAAAGCTACAAAAGAGATGTGGAAGACAGAAAAGAAAGACTTAAAAATTCTGAAGAAAAATTAGAAAGAAATAAAGAGTATTTTGAAAATCTTTTAAAAGAGAAAGAAAAGATAAAAGAAAATATATCTTTAGGAGAAAGCAATTTTCAGAAATATGAAAATGAAATAAATGAAAAAGAAACAGAGAAAAAAGAGCTTGAAAAAGATATTGAAGTGAAAAAAAGACAGATACTTGATTTTGAAGTGGAAAAACTTCAGTATGTAAATGATATTGAAAGCTCATCAAGAAGAATAAAGGGGAGCAATTCAAAAATAAATTCACTTAAAAGTGAAATTGCTGAAACAGAGGAAAAAATAAAAGATAATAAAGAACTTCTTGAGATTGCTCTTAAAAATAAAACTTTAAAAGAAAATCTTTTAAAAGAAACAGAAGAGAGGCAGATTTTCTGTGAAAAACAAATTTCTGAAATAAGCATAAATACAAATAAAATTTCTGAAATTTTAAGAAGAGATGAGGGAGAAGAAAACAGAAGCAGAGTAAAATATGACAGCCTTGTAAGATTTGAAGAAAATAATGACGGGTTTTTCAGAGGTGTAAAAGAAATTTTAAACTGTAATTTAAAAGGTGTAAACGGAGCTTTAATATCTCTTATTTCAATTCCTGAATATCTTGAAAAAGCTGTTGAATCTGCAATACCAGGAAATCTTCAGGATATTGTTGTTGATGACAGTGAAACTGCAAAAAAATGTATTGGGATTTTAAAAGAAAAGAAAGTTGGTAGAGCTTCTTTTCTTGCTCTTGATACAATAAAAACTTTTACAAGAAAAGAGATGCCAAATTTTGACGGAGTTGTTGGAAGAGCTTCTGAACTTATAAATTTTGATAAGAGATATCAAAAAGTTGTGGATATGATTTTAGGAAATCTTCTTATTGTAAAAGATGTTGATACTGCAATAAATATTTCAAAGAAAAATCTTTATTCCGGAAATGTTGTAACTCTTACAGGGGAACTGATAAGCGGCTCTGGAAGAATTACAGGGGGAGAAAATAAAAACTCTGCAATTTCTCAAATGTTTGAAAGAAGAAAAGAGATGAAACGTCTTGAAAATCTTCTTAAGGAACTTGGAGAGAGAATAGCAGAAAATAGAAAAAAATCTGATGACTACAGCAAAAAACTTGAAGAACTTGAAAATGAAATTTATCATATTGATGTTCAGGAAGAATCCCTTAAGAAAAGTATAAAAACTTATGCTGAAGAATATGAGGGACTAAAACAGAAAGAAGAAAAACTTCTTAAAAATAAAAATATGTTTACTCTTGAGATGCAGGAAGAGGAGCAGTATGCTAAAGAGTATGAAAAACGTATGAAAAATTCCAGCCTTGGAAAAGAAAATATTGAAAAAGTTTCTAAAGAAATGAAAGAAAAAATAAAAAAAAACAGCGGGCTTTTGGAAAATATAAATGAAATAATAAAAAATCTTTCAGAAGAATTTTCAGATATAAAAATAAAATTTTTAAACAGCAAAGACAGACTAACTCAGATTGAAAATGAAACAGGAAAAAACAGTTTTGAAAAAGAAGAGATAGAAAAAGAAATTTCACTTATAAAAGTAAATATTGAAAGATTGGAAAAAGAAATTAAAAATTCAGCTGAACAGATCAAAAAGACAGAATCTGAAAAAGAGCTTAAAGAGTATGAATTTGAAAAAGAGAACAGAGGTCTTCAGATTGCAAAAGAAAAAGAAGCCTTTTTAGAAATAAAAGAAAAAGAGCTTATGGGAATTATAAAAGATTTTGAAAGCGAAGAATATAAAGAGAGTGAAAAGATAAAATCTGAAAAAGAAAAACTTATAAATGTTTCTGAAAAAATTTCATCTTTAGAAAATTCTCTTTCAGACCTTTCAAAGATAGAAGAAAAAGAGATTTCTGAAATAAATTATAAAGAGTTTTCAGACAAAATGAGAAATCTTACAAACAGATTAAAAGATTTTGAAACTGTAAATCTTCTGGCTGTGGAAGAATTTAAAGAGCTGGATAAAAAATATCAGTTTATAAAGGCACAGAAAGAGGATCTGGAAGAGAGCAGAAAATCTCTTCTTCAAATAATTGAAGATATTTCAAAAGCAATTGAAGAAAGATTTTACGATGCTTATAAAAATATAAATGAAAATTTTAATATGATGTGTATGGAAACAATAGATAACTCTGAGGGAAATCTTGTGCTTTCAAATGAAGAAAATTATGAAAACTGCGGAGTGGAAATATTTGTCAAATTTAAAAATAAAAAAAGACAGTCTCTTACTCTTCTTTCAGGGGGAGAAAAATCAATGGTTGCCATAGCATTTATAATGGCGATATTTATGTATAAGCCAAGCCCGTTTACTTTCCTTGATGAGATTGAAGCTGCCCTTGATGAAAAAAATACAAAGAAACTTATAAATAAACTAAAAGAATTTACAGAAAAATCTCAGTTTATTTTAATCACTCACAATAAAGAGACAATGAAATCATCAGACACACTTTTTGGTGTTACAATGAATAAAAAAGTGGGAATTTCAAAAATTGTTCCAGTGAGATTATAAATATTATTTAAAAAAAATTAAAAAAAGAATAAAAAAACTTTGATTTTTATAATTATTAACTGTACAATAGTTAAGTAGGCAGTAAAAAATATATTAAGAGGGAAGTATGAAAATTTTAGCATATATATATTATTTTGTAACAAGCCTTAGGAACTGGCTGTATGACAAAAAAATATTAAAAATAAATAAAATTGATGATGTTTTTGTGATGTGTATAGGGAACATTACAGTGGGAGGAACAGGAAAAACTCCCGCTGTTCAATATTTTGCAAAAAAACTTTCTGAAGAGGGAAGAAAAGTTGCAGTGGTTTCCAGAGGGTACAGAGGAAAAAGAAAAGTAGAACCTCTTATAGTTTCAGACGGAAAAAAAATTTTAGTAAGTTCCAGAGAAAGCGGAGACGAGCCGTACAGTCATGCACTTAATCTGAAAGTTCCGGTGATAGTTGGAAAAGACAGATATAAGGCCTGCAGACTTGCAAAAGAAACTTTCGGTGTGGACACAATAATTTTAGATGACGGCTTCCAGCACAGAAAACTTGCAAGAGACTGGGACGTTGTTCTTATTGATGCAACAAATCCTTTCGGCTGGGAAGCACTTCTTCCGAAAGGGACGCTTCGTGAAAGTTTTCACCCAGCAGCAAAAAGAGCATCAGAATTTATAATAACAAAATCTGATTTAGTTTCAGAAAAAGAAGTTGAAAAATTAAAAAGATTTTTAAAAGGAAAATATAAAAAGCCCGTTTCAACAGCTAAACACGGAATAAGTTCTCTGTGTGATGTTGATGGAAATGCCAAGCCTCTTTTCTGGGTAAAAGGAAAAAGAGTTCTTTTATTTTCAGGGCTTGCAAATCCTCTTAATTTTGAAAAAACAGTTATATCTTTAGACCCAAGCTATATTGAAAGAATTGATTTCTTAGATCACCACAGCTTTAAGGAAAAAGATATAGATATTATTAAAAAAAGAGCAGAGGAGATGAAGGCATCATATATAATTACCACAGAAAAAGATATAGTGAAACTGCCAAAGCATGTGTATATAGAAAATCTTTATATACTTAAAATAGAATTTGAATTTTTAGAAAATAATACGTTAAAATGTTTTAGAGGAGCGAAATAAACCTATGTTTACACAGGAAGATTTAAAAAAAAATAGAAAAGATGTAATAAATAAAATTTTACTTGAATCAGGAAGAGGGGAAGTTATATCTTTTTGTTCAGAAGTATTAGACAAGAGAGCATATTTTACTGTGGATATGCACGGAAATATAAAAAGAAAAAAATATAATTATGCAGTACCTGCAGCGGTATTTATGGAAAATGATAATGAGTTTGCAGATTATATTTCTGAAAATTTAAATTTTACAGAGAAAACAAAAATTGAAAAAATAGGAAGAATGACAAACGAAGATACAGAAGAAGTGAAAAAAAATATTTTTAAACTTTTAGTAAAGGGAGAATGTCATTTTTCTTTAAGACACTGTAAAGAGCTTTTAATGAGAGACAGTGAAGAATTTTTTAAAATGATGTTTATGATTTCAATGATGGATAACACAGCTTTTGAAAAACCTCTTGCTGTATACTCACTTAAAAAATATTTTGAAAAATTTGGTTATTCAGATGAAGCACTTTATTTAACAATTTCTTATCTTGCTAAAATGAGAGCTGACTTTAGAGATTTTGAAAATGAAAAAGTCGGAGAAATTTCTAAAGAAGAACTTAAAAACAGAGTAAAAAACAGTATAGATAAATATGAAAATGAAAAAGGAGTAGAAATTTTAGGATATTTAGCTGCACTTTTAAGCTGTGATTATGAAAAAGAAAATATTTTTTCAAATATTCTTAAGAAAAAAATAGATGAGTTTGAAAATAGTTTTGAAGAAAGAAACGAAGAACTTTCAAATATAAAAAAATCTATATATGAATATCTTTCTAAGGAGGTATAATAGTGATAAATTATTTTAATGGTAAACTGATTACTTATATTGAAGGAAAACATACCAAAGAAGAAATTCTTGAAATCCTTGTAGCATTCATGGAAAAAAATACCGGCCTTATAGAAAATAAAGATGAATTTTACAAACAGATTTTAGAAAGAGAAGCAGTTGGAAGCACAGGAATAGGAATGGGAGTGGCTGTACCTCATGCAAGAAGTACTGGAGTAAAAGATGTAATTGTTGCTCTTGCAGTTTTAGAATATCCTGTAGATTTTAATTCTATTGACGGGGAGCTTATAAAAACAATCGCCCTTGTTGGAGCACCAAAAGATAAGAGCAAAGAATATCTTGGACTTCTTTCAAGCCTTTCTAAAATTTTCAGAGTGAAGAAAAATAGAGATGCAATAAAAACAGCAAGAGATCAAAAAGAACTTGTTGAAGCAATAATGGAGATAGAAGCACAGTGAGAATAGGAATTTATGGGGGAAGTTTTGACCCCCCCCATTATGGTCATAAAAAGATAGCTGAATTTGTAACTGAGAAATTAAATCTCGATAAACTTTTAATTGTTCCTGTGGGGATAGCTTCACATGGAAAAAATAATTTAAGTTCTCCAGCTGACAGAATGAAAATGTGTGAAATGACTTTTGGAAGTATAAAAAATGTATGTATTTCTCCTATTGAAATTCATATGGAGGGAGTATCATACACTTATAAAACTCTTGAGGCTGTTATAAAAAAACTTGGGGAAGATAACGAATATTTTGAAATAATAGGAGAGGATTCTGCAAATTATTTTGATAAGTGGAAAGAGTATGAAAAAATTTTAGAACTTTCAACAGTTGTGGTTTTGAAAAGAAAAGGTTTTAAAAATATTGTAAATTCTCCCAAAATAGTAACTGTTGACAATCCTTATTTTAATATTTCTTCAACAGAGATAAAAGAAAAAATAAAAAATGGGGAAGATGTTTCAAAGTTTCTTGATGAAGAAACAGAAAAATTTATAAAAGAAAAAAAATTATATATAAAAGAGCTGTGAGAAATTTTCACAGCTCTTTTGTATATTTATATTTAAACTTTTCTTATTTTTCTTTTAAGATTAGAATAATTACCTTTTGCCATTTTTTCTAAACTAATTTTTCTTATGGTTCTGTAATACACAGGGATTAAAATGCATAATGCTCCAATCCATGCAAAGGGAGTTGAAAAGCATATTCCTTTATAGCCGAAATATAAAGAAAGATATAAGGCACAGAAAATTCTTGAAAATAATTCAATTATACATGCAAGAAACGGAGTTACAGAATCTCCCATACTTTGTATTGATGAACGGTATATTGCAAGAAGTCCCAGTAAAAGATAAAAAGGAACTATTACCCATAAATAATCTTTTGCATAAAGAAATATTTCTTCGTTAGGTTCATTCATAAAAATTGGAATGACAAAAGATTGAGTGGCTAAAATAAGAATTCCCATAAAAAGATTTCCTGCATGACCTATCATAAGACAGCTTCTCACACCTTTTTTTATTCTTCCTATAAGTCCTGCTCCATAATTTTGTGCCACATAATTTGAAATAGTGATACCAAAAGCATTATTTACTAAGACAGACATCTGGTCAATTTTTGATGCAGCAGTATATCCTGCAATGGCATTAGTTCCTATTTTATTTACAGCAGACTGCATTGCAAGCTGTCCTATACACATTACAGACATTTGAAATCCCATAGGAAAAGCTATTTTTAAATGTTTTGCATGAGTTTCTGCATCTGATTTCCAATCTTCTTTTTTTAATCTTGTAACCGGAAAATGTTTTACAGCATATAATGCACATAGAACTGCAGAGATAAGCTGTGATAAAACAGTTGCCCAGGCTGCTCCTGCCACTCCCATTTTAAATGGAACAATAAATAAAATATCTAAAAATATATTTAAAAGAGAGGAGATAACTAAAAAATAAAGCGGTGTTTTGCTGTCTCCTAAAGCTCTTAAAATATTTGAAAATAAATTATAGAAAAAAGTTGCTCCCGTTCCGGCAAAAACTACAAACATATAATCATAAGAAAGCTGATAAATTTCTTGAGGAGTATTCATCTTCTTTAAAATTATATCTGTAAGAAGACAGCTTATAACTGTAATAATAAGAGAGAAAACAGCTGTCTGAATAATTGAAGCACCTATAGATTCTTTCACACCTTTTTCATTTTTTGCTCCAAAATTTTGAGCTGTTACAATTCCATATCCACCGGTCACCCCCTGTATAAAACACAGTATCAGATAAATTACAACAGTTGTTGACCCCACTGCTGCCAGAGCATCAGCCCCCATTGTACGTCCGACGATAATTGTGTCTGCCATTGTGTAGAATAACTGAAAAAGATTTCCGGCTATAACAGGAAGAGAAAAATAAAAAATAATTTTTGCAGGTTTTCCTTTAGTTAAAGTTTTTACCATACTACCACCCTTAAATTTTATAAAAATATTTTTTCAAGAAAATATACCACAAAAAATATTTTTTCTCAATTTTTTAATTTAATATTTTTAATTGTGTTTCATTTTAAAATTTATAAGGGATATTTTTTATAATTTGAACATAAATAAAAAAAACAGGGCTGCAGCAAACTTATAAAAATGCTGTAACCCTATTTTTTATGATAGATGTGACGTGTCAGAGAATAAAATAATCTCAAATTTTCCGTTTTTATATTCTGCAACAGTGACACTTGTATTTTTTGGAACGTTTCTTTCTGCAAAAGTTTCAATACTTGTTCCAGTTATATTTGCAAAAATAGATTCAAGGGTAACACCGTGTGAAACAATAAGAAGAACATCATTTTCAGAATGGTTTTCTGTTATTTTTTTAAGTCCTTCCCCGGCTCTTTTATACACGCTTTCTAAAGTTTCACCGTCAAAATTTGACGGGTCATATGCTTTTCCGTTATTCCAAAGATTATGAAACTCAACAGGGTACATAGCTTCAAAATCTTTTCTTGGAATTCCTTCAACTTCTCCCATATTTATCTCTCTGAACTCAGGAATAATTTCAATTTTTGCCTGAGGTCTGTCTTCTGTAAGAATATTTATTGTTTCTAAAGCTCTTCCAAGGGGAGAAGAATAAAAATGTGTAAATTTTATATCCTTAAGACTTTCTTTTAATTTTCTTGTCTGTTCTTTTCCAAATTCTGTAAGGGGAGAATTTTTTATTCCCTGAAAAATTCCCATTGTGTTCCAAAGGGTTTCCCCGTGACGGACAAAATATAATTTCATTTTTTAAATAACCTCCGTGTAAAAAAATCTTTAATAAAACAGTTTTTTCTTGTATAATCAATATTAGGTATTTATATTTTACACATTAATAAGGAGGATGTAAAATGAAATTTTTAGGAATAATTCCTGCACGTTACGGATCAAGCAGATTGGAGGGAAAACCACTTAAAGATATATGCGGGCATACTATGATAGAGTGGGTGTATAAAAGAGCAAAACTTTCAAAAATTGATGATGTAATTGTTGCAACAGATGATAAAAGAATATTTGATGAGGTTGAAAGATTTGGGGGAAAAGTTATAATGACAAAAGAGGACCACCCAAACGGAACAAGCAGAATAGCAGAAGTTTGTGAAAAAATAACTGACTGTGATGTTGTTATAAATATTCAAGGTGATGAGCCTTTAATAGAAAAAGATATGATAAATTCTTTAATAGATGCTTTTCTGAAAGAGCCGGAACTTCAAATGGGAACACTTAAACATAAACTTGATACAATGGAAGAAGTTCAAAATCCAAATAGTGTAAAAGTTATTACAGATAAAAATGATTATGCAATATATTTTTCAAGATCAGTAATTCCTTATCCAAGAAAAGAAGATATGAAAAATTATTATAAGCACGTTGGAATTTACGGATACAAAAGAAAATTTGTTCTTGAATATTCAAAATGGGAGCAGACTCCTCTTGAAATTTCAGAATCTCTTGAACAGTTAAGAGTTCTTGAAAACGGATATAAAATAAAAGTTCTGCCTACACCATACAAAATAATCGGTGTGGATACTGAAGCAGAACTTGAGAGAGTGAGAGAATATATTTCTAAAAATAATTTAAAAATATAGCTGAAAGGAAAACAGATGAAAAAAATATATATAATTTTTGTTCTTGTTCTTGGAATAATAATTTCAGGGTGTTCTTCAACTGATAAAAGAGAACATGGAACATCAGAACGTTATGAAGCTGGAGAAAGAATGTCATATTTTTCAAAATATGGTTATCCCGCTCCAGATGGAAGAAGAGGGACAGAGCTTCCATATCTTCAGGCAACGAGTCATATAAAAGGGAAAAGAACATTTTTAAACAGATACAGTGAGGGAAAAATTTTAGATTTTTATAAAAATTTAGAAGTTGAAGGATACGGCGACAACTCATATTATTGGAGATGGTATTTTTCTGTTGATGAAAGAGCTTATTCAAGAAGTATAAATAAAACTTTAGTGTCATCGTATAATTCAAGACCAAGTTCAATTCTTACCCTTTCTGGAAATAACTGGGTGAGAAAAAAAGTTCCTGCAAATCCAATAGGAAATTTAAAAAAATTAATTGTTCTTGAAAGAGGAAAATCAGGAGTTGTGACTTATCTTCTTGTAAGCGGAACAAACGGAGAATATCTTGTTAAAGGGGAGTATGCAGTAAGACAGGTTTTAGGTCTCAGCAAAGGAAATATTGGTGAAACTGTAAAAGTTTACAGAGCAAAAGGGGGAAGCGAAGAATATTCTTCAAGAAATACTCTTTCAAATCCGTGGCTTCTTCCATCAGGTTTTCTTGCTCTTGAAAAAAGAGGAAGCAGATATTATGTGTACGGTGGAGGATACGGACACGGAGTTGGAATGTCACAGTATGGAGCTTTTGATCTTGCTGAAAATTACGGATACAGCCACAAAAAAATTCTTGGGTGCTATTACACAGATGTATCTTTAAAAAATATGTACAGACTTGACGGAGTTGGAAAAACAATAAGAGTGGGAATAACAACAAACGGGCATAAAAGTCTTGACCACAGTGTTGTAAATCTTACTTCTCATAGCAAAGCAACTCTTACAAACAGCTGGATGAATATGAAACTTAATCCGAGGGATAATGTAAAAATTGTTTCAGACGGCAAAAGAAAAATAATTTATGTAAATGGGAAAAAGAGAGCAGAGACAGTTCAGGGAGTAACTTATAAAAGCAAAGATAATAAAATTATAGTTACAAGTCTTAGACGTGGACACAGAAAAACAACTTATCCTGTTTACAGAGGAACAATGGAAGTGAAACTTTCAAAAACAAATTCAAAAGCACTTAGAATGATAAATGAAGTTAATATGGAAGATTATCTTCTTCAGGTTCTTCCAAGTGAAATGCCGGAAAGTTTCGGACTTGAAGCTTTAAAGGCACAGGCTGTGGCAGCAAGAACTTATGCACTTAATGATTATTTCCACAGCAGATTTAAAAAAGAAGGATTTCATGTGATAGATGACACAAGAAGTCAGATGTATAATAATGTTGATGAAAATCCTACATCAACAAAAGCCATAAAAGAAACTTACGGACAGGTTATGCTTTATGAGGGAAAACCTATTGATGCAAAATATTATTCAACAAGTTCTGGTTATGGGGCAGCAGCTCACAATATTTGGTAAAATAAAATCCCTGAAACAGAAAATTTTCTGTGCAGGGATTTTTTCTATTCTTTTTCAATATTATATTTTTTTATTTTTTTATAAAGCACACTTCTGTGTATTCCCATTTTACTTGCAGCTTCACTGCAGTTCCAATGATTTTTTTTCAGAAAACTTATTATTAAATTTCTTTCATAATTTTCCATTAAATTTTCAAGACCTGTTTCTTCAGTTTCTGAAATATGCTGAGAATTTTCAACCATTTTTGATGGGAGATCCTTAAGCTCTATCATAAAATTATCATTTATTGCATAAGCACTTTTTATAACGTTATCAAGTTCTCTTACATTTCCCGGCCAAGAATATTCTTTTAAACATTTTTTTACTTCTTTTGAAAATCCTGTAACAGTTTTATATTCTAAATTTAATTTGTTAAGAAAAAATCCAGCAAGTTCTAAAATATCTTCTTTTCTGTCGCAAAGAGGAGGCATTTCAATATTTATAACATTTAATCTGTAATATAAATCTTCTCTGAATTCTCCTTTTTCAATCATTTCAGGAAGATTTTTTCTTGTTGCTGCAATAACTCTTACATCAATAGGAATTGAAGATGTGCTTCCTATTGGATCAATTTCTTTTTCTTGAAGAACTCTTAAAAGTTTTGCCTGCATTGAAAGAGGCATATCACCTATTTCATCAAGAAATATTGTTCCGCCGTTGGCAATAAAAAATTTTCCTTTTTTACCCCCTTTTTTAGCTCCTGTAAAAGACCCCTCTTCATAACCGAAAAGTTCAGATTCAAGAAGATCTTCAGGAATAGCAGCACAGTTTATACTGACCATAAGTTTTTCTGCTCTTTCACTATTTGCATGAATAGCTCTTGCAAAAACTTCTTTTCCTGTTCCTGTTTTTCCTGTTATAAGTACAGGAAAGTTTGTTTTAGAAGCTTTTATTCCAATTCTTTTTACCTCAAGAAATGATTTTGATTTTCCAACCATTTTTTCAAAAGAGCAAATATATTTTTTAGAATTTAGATACTGCTCTTTATAATATTCTAATTCTACATAATCTTTCATTAGCTTTTTTGCTACATCAAGAGTCTGAAGCCTGAATTTTACTTGAGCCACCCCGGCAATGACTTCTCCCTCTTCATTTTCAACATAAGAACGGCTTACAATAGCACTTTTTTCTTTTTCAATTCCAATGATATAGGTCTGTATCACACATTCTTCACAGTATTTTTTTTCCATGACATCGAGCATCATACTGTTTGGAATGATATTAAAAATACTTTTTCCCAATGCTTTTTCTTTTGTTGTTCCTAAAAAGCTACAATATTTTTCATTGATATGAATAACTTCTCCCTTTCTGTTGACAACTATAAAACCATCATCACTCATAGAAGAAACTTTTTCAAAAATATGCATATGAAGATATTTATTGTTGTTATTTATAATGTCCATTTATGAAGCCTCCCCAAAATATATCTCTATATTACAATATTATCATAAAAAGAAAATTTTATAAATAAAAAACTAAACTATTCATATAAAATAAAATTTAAAAAATACATTAGTCTCTATTTTGAGACTTTTTTATCTTTTTAGAAACATAATTTTATAAAAATTTTTCAAAGAAAAATAAATTTTCTTGAAAAATATAGCTTTATAAATGTGGCATAGATATTGCTAATATATAAAGTGTAAAGAATAAAAATAAAATATTTGATATGAGAGGGAGGTTGTTTCATGACGCTGTCAGTAGTTGTAAGTTTTATAGGTATTATAATAGGATTAACATTGTTGATTTATCTTGTAATGAGAGGAGTAAATATATTTGTAATTGCAATTTTGTGCTCTTCTATAGTTGCTGTTACAGGGGGAATGAATTTATACACAGCTCTTAAATTTGATTATATGGGAGGATTTGTAGATTTCTTTAAAAATAATTTTTTTATTTTCCTGGCAGGAACAGCAATGGGAAAAATGATGGAAGTAACAAATGGAGCAAAAGCTATTGCTAAAATGATTATTAAATGGCTGGGAAAAGATAAGGCTCTTATATCTATTCCTCTTGCATGCGGAGTTCTTCTTTATGGAGGAGTAAGTATGTTTGTTGCAAGTTTTGCTGTGTTTCCAATAGCTCTTGAAGTTTTTAGAGAAGCAGATATACCAAGAAGATTTATTCCGGCAGCTCTTTGTTTTGGGTGCAGCACATTTGCAATGGTTGTACCAGGAACACCTCAAATACAAAATATAATTCCATCACAGTATTTGGGAACAGATCTTATGGCGGGACTTATAAATGGAGTTATCTCTTGTGCAGTGATGCTTATTCTTGGAAGTATAATTTTATTCAGAATGGTTGAAAAAGAAAAAAAAGCAGGAGGACATTTTATAGCAAAACCTGTCGATACATTTCAAGATGATGCAGATCTTCCAAATGGCTGGATAGCATTAATTCCTCTTATTGTATGTATAGTTTCAATAAATATAAAAATAGATGGGAAAAATATAGTACCTATTGAAGTTGGAGTATTTTTAGGAACATTTTTAACTTATATACTTTTAAATAAATATCAAGATAATTCAAAAATCCTTGATAATTTAGGTGAAACTTGCAGAACAACAATTTTTGCAATATCAAATACATGTGCAGTCGTAGCATTTGGTTCAGTAGTAAAAGCGACAACAGCATTTCCTATAATAGTTGATGCCATGGTAAACCTTCCAGGTCCAAAAATTTTAGGAGCTGCTATAGGAACAACTGTAATAGCAGGTGTCTGCGGTTCAGCTTCGGGTGGACTTGGAATAGCAACTCCGCTTCTTGGACCAGCATTTATGGCAAAAGGTATTTCAGCTATGGCTCTTCATAGAACAATGGCTATTGCCTCAGCAGCACTGGATTCATTGCCACATAATGGATATATTGTTACAGTAACAAATGCACTTTGCAGTGAAACTCATAAAGATGCTTATATGCCTGTATTCTGGGTGACAGTATTTACACCTTTTGTAGGGACACTTGTAGCAGTTCTTCTGTTTACACTTTTCCCAAATTTACCGTAAAAATAAAATTAAAAATAAAATCTTTATAAAATAAAAATAAATGAATTTATTCAGGAGGGATTTAATATGGAAAATGTACTATTTAATGAAAAAGATGGAGTAATGTTTATAACTATTAACAGACCAAAAGCACTTAATGCTTTAAATTCTCAAACTATAAAAGAACTTGGAGAAGTAATATCTTCAGTTGAAAAAAGAAAAGATATAAAAACAGTCATAATTACAGGATCAGGAGAAAAAGCATTTGTTGCAGGAGCAGATATTGCTGAAATGCACACATTAAATGCTATGCAGGGAAGAGAATTGGCTCTTAATGCTCAAAAGGTATTTTCTCAAATAGAACAAATGCCGCAAATAGTTATTGCTGCAGTAAACGGATATGCTCTTGGAGGAGGTTGTGAACTTTCTATGGCATGTGATTTAAGGGTTGCTTCTGAAAAAGCAAAATTCGGTCAGCCTGAAGTAAACTTAGGAATTCTTCCGGGATTTGCAGGAACTCAAAGACTTCCAAGACTTGTTGGAAAAGGAATAGCAAAAGAATTAATATTCACAACAGATATGATAGATGCTCAAAGAGCTTATGAAATAGGACTTGCAAATAAAGTAGTAAAACATGAAGAACTTATGGAAGAAGCAGAAAAACTTGCAAGAAAAATAATGACAAAAGGAATGTTTGGAGTAAGCCTTGCAAAATCTGCAATTAATAATGGAATGAATATGGATATGGAATCTGCTTATAAATATGAAGCTGATATGTTTGGATTATGTTTCGCAACAGAAGACCAAAAAGAAGGAATGGACGCATTCTTAAATAAAAGAAAAGCTGAATTTAAAAACTTCTAGTTCAAAATCATATTATAGGAGATGAAGACGATGAAAAAAGTAAAAGTTTTGCAGCCATCTGAAGCTGCAGCTTTGGTAAAAGATGGAGTAACTATAGTAACAAGCGGATTTGTAGGAAGCTGCTGCCCTGAAACTTTAAGTACAGCTTTAGAGAAAAGATTTTTAGAAACCGGACATCCAAATAATCTTAACTTTTATTACGTATCAGCTCAAGGAAATAAAGCTGAAAGAGGTGCCGGACATTTTGCTCATAAAGGTATGGTAAAAAGAGTTGTCGGAGGACACTGGAATATGACTCCGGGACTTGGAGAATTATCAGTTAAAAATGAAATAGAAGCATATAATTTTCCACAAGGAACTTTATCTCAATTATTCAGAGATATAGCTGGAAAAAGGGTAGGAACAATTACTCACGTAGGACTTAACACATTTGTAGATCCTAGAATTGAAGGGGGAAAATTAAACGAAGTTACAAAAGAAGATTTAGTTGAAGTAATAAATATAAATGGAGAAGAAAAACTTTTATATAAAGCCTTTCCTGTTGATGTATGTTTTTTAAGAGGAACTTATGCTGATGAATGTGGAAATATCAGTATGGATAAAGAAGTTGCTACTCTTGAAATGACAGCGATAGCACAGGCATGTAAAAATTCAGGCGGAATAGTAATTGTACAGGTAGAAAAAATAGTTGAAGCAGGTTCGTTAAATCCCAAACTTGTAAAAATCCCTAAAATATATGTAGATGCAGTGGTTCTTTCCACTCCTGAAGACCATGAGCAGTGTTTTGGCTGTGAGTATGATTCAAGCATGGCTGGAATTACAAGAGTTCCTTTATCAGGACTTGAATCAGTAGAACTTAATGCTAAAAAAATTATTGCCAGAAGAGCTGCCATGGAATTACAGGAAAATTCTGTAGTAAATCTTGGAATAGGAATTCCTGAATATATTTCTTTAGTTGCAAATGAAGAAGGTGTCGGAGATAAAATGACTCTAACAGTTGAAGCAGGAGCAATAGGTGGAGTTCCACAAGGAGGAATGCGTTTTGGAGGATCTGTAAACCCTGATTGTATTTTAGATGAACCATATCAATTTGATTTTTATGATGGCGGAGGAGTTGATCAAGCATTTTTAGGACTTGCTCAGACTGATGAAGACGGTAATATTAATGTAAGTAAATTTTCTGGAAGAGTTGTAGGCTGCGGTGGATTTATAAATATCAGCCAAAATGCTAAAAAAGTATATTTCTGCGGAACATTTACAACTAAGGGATTAAAAGAAGAAGTAAAAGATGGAAAACTTGTAATTAATCAAGAGGGAAGTTCAAAGAAATTTGTAAAAAATGTTGAACAGATTACATTCAGCGGAATTTATGCAAGAAAAACAAAACAGCCGGTAATGTATATAACAGAAAGAGCTGTGTTTGAACTTAAAGAAGACGGAATATATATAACAGAAATTGCTCCAGGAATAAGTTATGAGAAAGATATTCTTCCTCACATGGAATTTGAACCAAAAGTTCCAGCAGATGGAATAAAACTTATGGACGAAAGAATTTTCAGAAATGAATTAATGGGACTTAAATAAGAAAAAATATAAAAATTTATAAATCATAGTAAATAAGCAGTTAAATACAGGAGGAAAATTATGTACGATTTAAGATTAACAGAAGAACAGCAAAGAATTTGTGATATGGTAAGAGAATTTGCAGTGAACGAAGTTGCACCAGGAGCAAAAGAAAGAGATTTAAATGAAGATTTCTTAGCAACTAGAGATATACTAAAAAAAATGGGTAAACTTGGTCTTATGGGACTTCCATATTCAAAAGAGTATGGAGGAGCAGGGCTTGGATATGTTGAATATGCACTTGCAGGATTTGAATTAAACAAAGTTGATGCCTCAGTAGGAATTTCTTATTCAGTTCATATTTCTTTAGGAAGCGGACCAATATATAATTTTGGTAATGAAGAACAAAAACAAAAATATATGCCTAAATTATGTTCAGGAGAATATATTGCAGCATTTGGATTAACAGAACCTTGTGCAGGATCAGATGCAGGAGCAAGCCAATGTACAGCAGTTTTACAAGGAGATAAATATATAATAAACGGAACTAAATGTTTTACAACAAACGGAGAATTTGCAGATGTTATTATAGTATTTGCAATGACAGATCCATCTCTTGGAACAAAAGGAATTTCTGCTTTCATAGTTGAACCTAAAAATTTCCCTGGAATCAAATTTGTAAAAAGAGAAAAGAAAATGGGTATAAGAGCTTCTGTTCAAAACGTAATTGAAATGGAAAATCTTGAAGTACCAAAAGAAAATCTTCTTGGAAAAGAAGGACAAGGATTTAAAATTGCAATGGCAACTCTTGACTGTGGAAGAATAGGAGTTGCTGCTCATGCAACAGGAATTGCAAAAGGAGCGTATGAATATGCTCTTAACTATGCAAAAGAAAGAGTACAGTTTGGAAAACCAATAGCAAAACAACAAGTAATTGCATTTAAACTTGCTGATATGTATGCAAAAATTGAAGCAGCAGAAGCAGTTACATTAAAAGCAGCTTGGACAAAAGACCAGCATGAACCATTTACAGTTGCAGCAGCAGTTGCAAAACTTACAGGAACAAATACAGCGATGGAAGTTACAACAGAAGCAGTTCAAGTTCTTGGAGGAACAGGATTTACAATGGATCACCCAGTTGAAAGAATGATGAGAGATTCAAAAATTACTCAAATTTATGAAGGAACAAATGAAATTCAAAAATTAGTTATTTCAGGAGCAATTTTAAGATAGAGGTCCAATACCATATTAAATAGAAAAAATAAGGGGTGTTTTTATAAGCACTCCTTATTTTTAAATATAAGAGGGAGAAATATGAAAAAAATATTGGTTGTAATGAGAGAAACATTTCCTACAAATGAAATTTTGACAAAAGAGAACTTAAAAAATAAAAGAATTTTAAATCCTTATGATGAATATGCTCTGTTTCAAGGAAAAAAAATCAAAGAAGCAGAGGGAGGGGAAATAATCTGTCTTTTATTTTCAGAAAGAGAATCACAGTATGGCTTAAGAACAGCTTTAGGACTTGGAGCAGACAGAGGAATTTTTGTATATTATCCTGGAAAAAGTGAAAAAATTATTGGGAAAATTTTAGCGGAAGAAATAAAAAAAGAAGAATATGATGCAGTTTTTATGGGAATAAGAGATGTAAATGACGACAGAGAAGAACTTCCCTATAAGCTGGGGATAGAATTAGAACTTCCTGTTTATTCTCACATTCTTTCTATGGAAAATGAAAAAAATTATTTTATTGCAGAGAAAGAAAAAGAAGAAACGATTGACAAAATAAAAATTTCTAAAAAAGGAATTTTTGCTTTCAGCCAAAATGTTTATGAACCACAGTATCCATCGATTTTAAACATTATGTCAATAAAGGAAAAAGCAGTGAGAGAAGCTTATTTTAAAGAAAAAACTGAAGAAGAAACTGTGAAAATAATATATCAAGATATTCACAGAAAACAGGAAGTTTATAAAAAAATAAGTGCTTGTGAGGGAACAAAAAAAATTATAGATTATATGAAAAAATGGAAACTTATAGATTAAGGAGAAAATATGAATATATTATTGTATCTTCATGGAAACATAAATCAAAAAGAAAAGTTTTATGAACTTTTAAATATTGCAGGTTTGTGGAAAAAAACTTTATGCAAAAGTAAAATTTTTATAGTTATGTCAGAAAAAATATGGAAAGATTTAAAAGAGGAATTAAAAAAATGGGATATTGATAAATCATTTCTTTTGGAAAAAGATAATGATGATTTTCCAGAAAATACATTTTTATTTTTAAAAGAAATATTGGAACAGGAAAAGATAGATGCAGTTTTTATGGGAAATTCTCTTTTTGAAAGAGAACTTGCTCCATGTACATCTTCAAAACTTAATTTAAAATTTATTCCTAATGTCATAAATTTTGAAATTTCAGATAGTGAAACATTATGGAAAAAATTTTTATATGGAACAAAAGCTGTTGAAGAGAGAAAAACGGAAAATAAAAATCTTGTTGTAACTTTTTCATCAAATATTTATAAAAAAGATGAAAGAATAAAAAATAAAAAAGATATTGAAACAGAGATAATAAGAAACGAATTAAAAAAAGAGCTGCCTTTTGAGATAATTTCAAGCAAGAAAAAAGTTCTTCAAAAACATCCGCTGGAAACTGCAAGAATTGTTATAGGTGTTGGGAAAGGAATTAAAGGAAAAGAAAATTTTCCAATGATTGAAGAATTAGCAGAAATTTTGGGAGCAACAATTGGAGCAACAAGATCAGTTGTTGATAATGGCTGGCGTCCTGAATATGAAAAGATAGGACAGACAGGAAAAATTATTAAGCCTGAACTTTACTTAGGATTTGGAATATCTGGGGCAATGCAGCATATGGCAGGAGTTCAGCAGTCAAGACATATTATTATGGTAAACAGCAATCCCAATGCAGAATCTTTCCGTTCGTCAGATTTTGGAATTGTGGCAGATTTATTTGAAGTTGTACCAAAACTTATTGAATTATTAAAAAAATAAAATTATAAAGAAGAGAGAGGTTTTTAGTTAAATCTGTCTCTTTTTTTATTATACCACAAACCTGCCACACAACTTTGTTAAAATAATATGCAAAATTTGGAAAAATTATTATTTATTTCTATTTTTTATATGAAAAAAATTGTATAATAATTTGTGGAAAATATTTATCATAGAGGAGTAACCGAGTAAACATGCTGAACAGAAAAGAAAAAACAATTCTTATTTTATCTTTTGGAATTATTGTCCTTGGAGGAATAACTTGTATGAATAAAAGCAGACTGGCGGACAATTTTTCTTCCAACAGGATTTTAAATACAATTTATAAGAAAAACAGTTACAAAAAAATAAAAAATGAAATTTACAGAAAGATAGGTGACAGAGATTTCCGTGAAATTATTGATAAATTGTCATTTGAAAAATTGGAAGTTACAAGTGATATTTTAAAAGAAGATGCTCTTGCAGCAGCCATAAACAGCGGAGATAAAAAAGAATATTTAAAAAATCTTTCAGATGAAAAGCCGACTTATGAGGAAGCACAGAATATTTATAAAATTGTTGAAGGATTTAATGCTTTGGAAACAATTTCTCCGGAATTTTCATTATATATAAAAGAAAAATTCGGATATGAAAAGAAAGATTATGATGTGAATGTATTAAAAGAAATTCCTAATACAATCCTGCAAAAAGATAAACTTGTAAAACTTACAGTAAATGAAGAGTTAAAAAATATTATAAGAGGGCTTTCATACGATGAAATAAAAACTTTCAGTTCTCTTACAGAAAAAAATCCTGTTCTTATAAAAATATTGGAAAAACCTTTTACAGAAAACGGAAAAGATAAATTTATGTTAAAAGGAATGGACGAAAAATATTTTTCACAGGAACTTGATTATGAAACAATGAAAGATATTTATGCAGTGAGCAGTGATATTTATACACTTGGAAATATGAATTTAAAAATTAAAGATTTTTTTAGAATTAATCTTGGAAATTTTGATTATAATAAGATAGCGAATTACGGGGGGCTTTATCTTTCAGACAGAAAAAATGAAATGGATATAGAAAAAGAATTTGGTGAGAAAGATTATACTTTTGAAAATCCATATATAAAACTTAATCCATATAACAGAACTCCTCTTGGAGCTTTAATTAATTTTAAAAGCGGTTACAGTGAAAATCCTGTAAGAATTACTGTAAAAGGTGTAGATGGAAGCAGGGATTTTATGTACACAATAAATAAAATGGGAGAAAAAGGAATTCCTGTTATAAATCTTTATCCAAATACAGAGAATAAAGTAAATATAAAAATATTATCAAAAGACAGAACTAAAATAATTAAAGAAAAAAATATTTTGGTAAAAACAGAAAATCTTGATGACAGACTTCCTATAGTTGTAATAGAAAAAAATTACGGAGAATTTTTAAAAGGGGTCTTAGAGCCGGGAATGAATACAGCTTCTTTTGTCACAGGAGAAAAATCTCTTCCATTTATTTTTGACAACAACGGAAAAATAAGATATGTATTCAACTGTGATGAAACTATGGGTAAAGTAATTTTGAAAAAAGATAAAAAAGATGACTGGATTTTAGATAACGGTAAAACAGTTATAAAAATAAATTCTCTGGGAAAAGTCAGCGGAGATAAAATAGAAGTAAATGAATATGAAGAACTTAAAATTGATGATGATTTAACAAAAGGTTATACAGTAAATCACATTCAATATCTTCCTAAGAAAAATAATCTGCTTATTGTTTACGGATTCAGCAACACAACTTATTCAAGTGCTGTTTATTCTGAAGTTGACAGAGAAACAAGAGAAGAATATTTTAAAAGCAGAATTTATTTCAAAAAAAATAAAATAGAAGAAAATAATATTATCTTTGGAGAAAGAACAAATATTTCTCCAAAAAATATATAAGGTGAGAACATAAATGAATAACAAAAACAGCAGTCTGAAAATTTTATATATTTTCCTACTTGGATTTTTTTATCTGATATATAACTATATTATTCCTATTGGAAGCGGAATGGCTATTTATTCTGCAGGAGTTTTTATGTTTATATGTCTGGGGCTTTATCTTTCTGACAATATGAAATTTGATATTCCTCATTACAGAGTGAATAAGTTTTTTGTAACAATTTTTATAAATCTGTTTTTCTTTATGATGTGGCTTATTCTTACTTGGGATTTCTGGATAATTCCAATGTTCTTTATGTTTACTGCCACTCAGGCTGTCTTAAGCATTTATCTTATAAAAATAACATTTAAAAGAATAAAAACGACAGTCTATGGTTCTGGTGAAATGAAGAGAAGAGTTCTTTCTTCCCTTATCAGAAAAAAAGAATATGAATTTGTAAATATTGATGATTTAGAAAGAATAGAAGAATTTGTAAAAGAAAATAAAATTTCTTATATGATTTTAGCAAAACTTCATTTAAGCGAAGAAGAGATAGAAAGAATTTTAAAAATCAGAATGAATGGTGTAGAAGTAAAAAGTTATTTTGATTATATGCAGGAAGAAACTTATAAAATTGACGTAGAACTTATAAGCAATGAATGGCTTTTATACGGATATGGATTTAAAATTCTTCACAGCCCTGTGCAGAACAGAATAAAAAGAATTTTTGATATTTCAATGGCAGTTGTTATTGGAATTTTAACTTCTCCAATTATGGTTATTGCTGCAATAATTGTAAGGCTTGAAAGTCCCGGGCCAATTATTTACAGTCAGGCAAGAGTCGGGGAACATAACAAAGAATTTAATGTTCATAAATTTAGAAGCATGAGAAATGATGCAGAAAAAGACGGAGCAAAATGGGCAATGAAAAATGACCCGAGAGTTACAAAATTTGGAAACTTTATGAGGAAAACAAGAATAGATGAACTTCCTCAGCTTTTAAATGTATTGAAAGGTGAAATGAGTTTTATCGGCCCAAGACCAGAAAGAATGGTTTTCATAAAAGATTTGGAAAAAGTTATTCCTTATTATAATTTAAGACATCTTGTAAAGCCGGGGCTTACCGGGTGGGCACAGGTTATGTATCCATACGGGGCAAGTGTTGAAGATGCAAAAAGAAAATTGGAATATGATTTGTATTACATAAAACATCACAGCATAGGTCTTGATATTGCAATTATGTTTATGACTTTAAAAACTGTAGTTTTTGGAAAAGGAAGATAAAATGATTACGATTTTTACTCCAACATACAACAGAAAAAAAACTCTTCCAAAACTTTATGAAAGTTTAAAAAATCAAAATGATAAAGATTTTGAGTGGCTTATTGTTGACGACGGCTCAAGTGACGGAACAGATAAACTTGTTGAAGAATATAAAAAAGAAAATATTTTAAATATAAGATATTTTTATAAAGAGAACGGCGGAAAGCAGAGAGCTGTAAATTTTGGTGTGGAAAAAGCAATAGGTGAATATTTTTTTATTGTGGACAGTGATGATTTTTTATCTTTTGATGCTGTTTCAAAAATAAAAGAATATGCACTTTCTCTTCCAGAAAATTTCGGCGGAATGGTTTTCAGAAAAATAAATATTAAGGAAAAAAATTATGAAAAAATAAAATTCAGTGAAAAATATCTGGATACTAATCCTGTTGATATAGTTTTTAAATATAATATTCTTGGAGATAAGGGAGAAATTTTTAAAACTGATGTTTTAAAAAAATACCCGTTCCCAGAGATTGAAGGAGAAAAATTTGTTCCAGAGGGATATATCTGGAATAAAATAGGAAAAGATTATACACTTAGATATATCGATTATGGAATTTATTTTTTTGAATATCTTCCAGACGGCTATACAAATAATTTTAAAAGGGATTTGAAAAGAAATCCTAAAGGATTTGGGCTTTATTACAGGGATATGCTTTTTTATAAAATTCCCGTAAAATTTAAAATAAAATTTCTTTTAAGATATTTACAAACAAAATGGTTTGTTCATTTTCTTTGAGGAGAGGCGGTATTTATGAAAATACTTCATGTAATTACATCTCTTGAACTGGGAGGTGCTGAAAAACTTTTAACAGAACTTATACCTGCACAGATTTCATTAGGTCATACTGTGGAGCTTTTTATTTTATCTGATAAAAATGCTGTATTTTTAGATAATTTTAAAAAGAAAAATATTCCTGTTCATGTCTCAAAATATAATTTCATAAAAACATGGAAGAATATGTTTGAAATAAAAAAATGTGCCAAGAAAGGAAAATTTGATATAGTTCATTCACATCTTACTCACGGGCAGTATTGGACAAGCCTTGCTTCACGTATTGATTTTGGAAAGAGAATATATATTACCACAGAACACAGCACATCAAACAACAGACGTGAAAAATTTATTTTTAAAATTATCGACAGATTTATTTACAGACCTTATAAAAAAATTATTTCAATTTCACCCGCAACAGAAAATTCTCTTGTAGATTGGATTGGAGGAAATAAAAAAAGATTTGAAATAATTGAAAACGGTGTTGATTTGAGCAGATTTTCTCAAGGTGAAAAAATTGATTTATCTTCTTACGGGCTTCACGAAGATGATAAAATTTTAATTATGATTTCAAGATTTCATAAAGCAAAAGACCAAGACACAGTTATAAAAGCTATGGAGTTTCTTCCAAAAATTTATAAACTTGTTCTTGTGGGAGACGGCGAAAGACGTGAAGAATTGGAAAATCTTGTAAAAGAAAAAAATCTTTCATCAAGAGTTTTCTTTTTAGGAATAAGAAAAGATATTCCAGATTTATTAAAAACTTCGTATATTTCAATTCAGTCTTCAATTTTTGAGGGATTTGGAATAACAGCTCTTGAATCAATGAGTGCAGGAGTTCCTACAATAGCAACTGATGTTCCGGGGCTTTCTGCAATAGTTAAAGACGGAGGAATTTTATTTCCTGTAGGCGATTTCAAAGGACTTGCAAAAATAATTTTTTCACTGGAAAGAAATGATATGTATAATAAAATTAAAAAATCGTGCATTGAAAAAAGTAAGATGTATGATATAAAAATAACTGCAGAAAAATATATTAATCTTTATAAAAATCTTTTGGAGGAAAAATAATGCTGGCTTTTATTCCTTATATGGAAGTTTTTGGCTTTCTTCTTCTTGGGGGAGCTGTTGATGTTTTTGGAAAAAATGAAAGAAAAAAACATATGCTTTTTGTTTTTTCGATAATTCTTCTTATTGGATTTCTAGGTTTAAGAGGATTTATCGGCTGGGACTGGTGGGCATATTATCCGTCATATAATAATCTGCCTAACGGTTTCAATTACGAAATAGGTTATGAAATATGGAGTAATATTTTTTATAAAATAGGTCTTTCATATCATCACTTTACTTTTATAAATACTGTGGCTGATATTTTAATTCTTGCTTATGTTTTAAAAAAATATTCAAAATATCCAATATTTTCTATGTTTTTATTTCTGGCTGTGCAGGGGCTTTCTTTTGAAGTTGATTTATTAAGAAATGCAAAAACTGTACTTCTTTTTATAATTTCAATTCAATTTATAAAAGAGAGAAAACTTATTCCATTTTTAATTTTAAATATTTTGGGAATGACTTTTCATATGAGTTCAGTTATTTATCTTCCAATGTATTTTATATTAAATAGAAATTACAGCAGAAAAATTATACTTCCTCTTATAATTTTAGGAAATATTTATTATCTTTTTGATACTAAGTTATTTATTCATATTTTAGAATATATGTCTTCTGTTCTGCCTGCTGCTGTGGGAGGAAAAATAACAAGCTATCTTTCAATAATTCCACAGAATTATAAGCTTCCAGTTGGAACTTTATATTTTGAAAGACTTGTTACATTTATAATGGTATTTTTCTTTCTTCATAAGGAAAAAAATCACAGAGAAAAAGAAAATCCATATTCTCTTATAATGGAAAACAGTTTTTATATTTTTTATCTGATTTTCCTTTTCACTTCAGAATTTTTTATTGCTTCAACAAGAATAGGAATTTTATTTATATATACAAATTGGTTTTTATGGGGAGATATAATTGAAAATTTAAGAGATACAAAAATAAAAGCAGCGGTATTTCTTATAGCTGTTCTGATTGGCGGAAACAGAATTTATAACCATTTTGATTTTAACGGGAATAAAATTCTTTACCGTTATGAAAATATAATTACAGACCACAAATCTTATGAAGAAAAGATGAAAGATTTAGGAAGAGCAAGAAAATTTAAAGATGAAGCAGACGGCAAAGAATTATTAATTTTATATTAGAGGAGAATTATGAAAATATTTTTTACAGCAAATGTTTTATGGGATATATATATTTTCAGGGGCGGAGTTATAAAGGCTCTTGTGGAAGAGGGGCATGATGTAACAGTTGTTGCTCCACATGAAACAAGAGTTGATATTGAAAAAGAATTAGGTGTAAAAGTTATAAACATTAATCTTAATAAAAGGGGAATGAATCCTGTAGAAGATATAAAACTTTTCTTTGAACTTTATAAAATTTATAAAAAAGAAAAGCCTGATATGATTTTTCACTACACAATAAAAGCAAATATTTATGGAAATCTTGCAGCACATTTTGCAAAAATAAAATCTGTGGCAGTTTTAACAGGTTTAGGTTATGCTTTTGTAACAAATTCCATTGTTTCAAAAATTGCAAAATTTCTTTATAAAATTTCTCTTCCTCTGGCAGAAGAAGTATGTGTATTAAATGAAGATGATAAAAATCTTTTGGTTTCAGAAAATATAATAAAGAAAGAAAAAGTTTTTGTTCTGCCGGGAGAGGGAATTAACACAGAAAAATTTCTTCCAATGGAAAAGACAGAAAATTTAAAAGATGAAAAAATAATTTTCCTTATGATTGCAAGAGCCTTTTTTGATAAAGGCGTAAAAGAATATGTTGAAGCAGCAGAAAATATAAAAAATAAATATCCTGATACAGAGTTTCAGTTTTTAGGAGCTTTGGGTGGAAACAGTGTTGCTGGAATAGATGAAAAGCAGATGAAATCTTTTGTTGATAAAGGAATAATAAATTATCTGGGTACAGTAAATGATGTAAGAAAAATTATAAAAAATGCAGACTGCATTGTTCTTCCATCTTACAGAGAGGGAATTTCAAGAACTCTTCTTGAGGGGGCTTCAATGGAAAAACCTCTTATTGCCTCAAATGTTACAGGGTGCAGAGAGATAATAATTGACGGGGTTTCAGGTTTTCTTGCTGAGCCGAAAAATTCTAAAGATTTAACTGAAAAAATAGAAAAGTTTTTAAAACTTTCAAAAGATGAAAAAAAATCTTTTGGAAAAGCAGGACGAGAACACGTAATAAATAATTTTGATGAAAAAATTGTAATTGATATTTACAAAAACAGGTGGTGTAATAAGTGATAAGCATTATTGTTCCAATATACAATGTTGAGGCATATCTTGAAGAATGCCTTGACTCTCTTTATAAATTAAATATTCCGGATATGGAAATTATTTTAATTGATGACGGCTCAACAGATAACAGTTATCTTATAGCCCAAAAATATGCTTTAAAATTTCCGGAAAAAACAGTTCTTATTCAAAAAGAAAACGGAGGGCTTTCATCTGTAAGAAATCTTGGAATAAGAAAGGCTTCTAAAAAATATATTGCCTTTATAGACAGCGATGACTTTGTTGATGAAAAAGTTTTTGAAGAACTTTTAAAAAAAGGCAGTGAAAAAGATTTAGATGTCATTGTTGGAAATCTTATGTATTATAGAGATGGAAAAACAGGAGAGCCTTTGTTCCGTTCAGAGATTATAAAAAACTGCGGAACAGTTTCTGGGATAGATTTTTTTCACAACACTTTTCTTAAGCCGAAATGTTTTAGAGAAGAAGTTGTGGCAAGTTTTTATAAAAGAGAATTTCTTCTTAAAAATAATCTGTTTTTTACAGAGGGAATTCTGCATGAAGACAGCGAATTTACACCGAAAGTTTATTTAAAAGCCGAAAAGATAGAATATTTTAACTGTCCTTTTTATTTTTACAGACAGCGTTCTGGAAGCATTATGAGTAAAGTTACAGATAAGAGCAATACTTCACTTGAAAAAATATGTTATTCTCTTTATGAAGATTATAAAAACTGCAAATCAGAAAAAGGGAAAAAAGTTCTTTCAAAACTTATTATAAGTTATTACAAAGTTATTCTTTATAGAAGCTATCACAAGGGAGAAAAAGTTTCTGAAGCACAGAAAAAATACAGATGGTTTTTTAAAAATCTTTCAGGATTTAAAAATGGAATTTTTGAAGAAACACTTCTTTATTTTTCTGTAGGACTTACAAATAAAATAAGAAAAATGATAAAAGGAGAAATTACAAATGAACAGAAACAGCCTGAAATTTAAAAATATCTGCATTACAGACAGCCTTTATTCGCTTCTTATTTTTATGCTTATTTCTGAAAGTAAAATTTCTGAAACGTTTTTTATTTTTGGAAATTCTATAAATATAAATAAAGAAATTTTTAAAGATAATTCTATAATCATAGAAAAAGAAAATGCAGTTTCAAAAATTGACAGCATGAAAAAAAGAATGAAAATGTATTCTTTTATGAAAAATTTTGTTTCTGAAAATAATTTAAAGGGGCTTACTGTTTACGGGGGAGACCACCTTACAGGAGCGGGATATTTTATAAAAAATCACGATTTCCATGTTATAGAAGACGGAATAATAAATTATTATTCTATGCCTGAAGTTGATAAACAGATTAAAAGAGAAAGTTTTCTTTTAAAAATGTTTAAGTATGCAACTTATCTTTATTATCCTTATGGCTTCAGCAGAAATGTAAGCAGAATTTATCTTACAAAAGAGACAGATGATATTCCGGAGAGATTAAAAAATAAAATTGAATTTATCTTATTAAAAAAATTGTGGGATAATTCTTCAAAAGAAAAGAAAAATGAAATTCTTTATGTTTTCGGATTAGAAACTTCTCTTTTAAAAGAGCTTTCTGAAAAGGAAAATATTTTACTTACCCAGCCTTTCTCTGAAGATAAAGTTGTGACAGAAGAAGAAAAAATTGAAATTTATAAAAATATAATGAAAAATTATGATGAAGAAAAAACTGTTATAAAAACTCACCCGAGAGAAAAAACTTTTTATAAAGATATATTTCCAAAAGCTGTTATTTTAGATAAGCCTTTTCCATTTGAACTTTTTTCTTTAATGGACAGCAATTTTAAAAAGGCGGTTACAGTATTTTCTACAAGTGTTATGAACTTGGGAAAAGATGTGGAAATTGATTTTTACGGCTCAAGAATAAATGATAAACTTCTTAAAAAATTCGGCGATGTAAAACTAGAAGATTTTAAATAAGGATAGAAAATGATTAAAAAAATTTTTTCAAACAGCCTTATAAAAAATGGGGCTTATTATACACTTGGAACTTTTATTCTTCAAGGAATAAATTTCTTAACCCTTCCTTTATATACAAGAATTCTTACCACAAGAGATTTTGGAATTACTTCTCTTTATACAGCATGGCAGTCTGTTGTGGTAATTTTTTTATGCCTTCAGACTTTCAGCACAATTCAAAATGCAAAAGTTACCTATGAAGATGAGGAGTACAGAGAATATAATTCAAATATTGTAGTTCTTTCTTTTGTAAGTTTTTTTATTTTTGCTGTGATAATAATGGGATTTTCAAAACAGTTTTCAAAGCTTTCAGGACTTTCAGTAAATCTTATTTTTCTCATGCTCCTGCATTCATTTTTTACATTAGGGGTAACATTTAAAAATACAATTTTAAGATTTGACGGGAAAGCAGAAAAACAGCTTTTTATTTCTATGTTCTACACAATTTTTAATGTAGGTCTTTCACTTTTCTTTATTACCTCAGTGCCAGGCATTGAAAAAGCAACTGGAAAAATTTTAGGAGCAGTTGTTCCTTCAATAATTCTTGGGGGATATTTTTACCTTGAAATAATTTTAAAAACGAAACCTACATTTAAAAAAGAGCATTTTATATTTTGTCTGACTTTGGGGCTTCCTCTAATTTTACATAATCTTTCACATATTGTTCTTACAAGTTCAGACAGAATGATGATAGAGAAATTTATAGGATTGGAAGAAACAGGAATTTACGGTTTTACTTATACAATAGGAACAATTTTAAGCACAGCAGCAGGAGCTTTCGGCAGTGCATGGGTTCCGTGGTATTTTGAAAGACTTAAGAGAGAAAAATATGATGAGATAAAAATTTACAGTAAAAATTATTTAGATTTTTTTACACTGGTCACAGTTGGATTTATTTTTATTTCCCCGGAGATTGTAAGATTTATGGGTTCGACTGATTATTGGATTGGAAAATATTTTCTTCCATGGATAATATTTGGCTGTTATTTTATATTCTTATACAGCTTTCCGGTGAATTATGAATTTTATGTAAAAAAAACAAACTATATTGCTCTTGGAACATCTTTTTCAGCAGTAATAAATTTGGTGCTTAATTATATTTTTATACCGACGTATGGAAGTTTTGGAGCAGCTCTTACAACACTTGCTTCATATTTTTTCCTTTTTGTTTTCCATGAAACCATTGCAAGAAAAAAATTTGGTTATAAAATGTTTACTGTGAGACAGTATTTTGGAAGAATTTTTATTGTCACAGTTTCATGTTTTGTTTATACAAAAATTGTGGATATGATAATTGCAAGATATATTATAATTTTTGCTCTTGCAGTTATATTTTTTATCGGAGCATTTAAAATTTTAAAAAATAAAAAAAATTAATATTTGTTAAAAATTAACCCTGCAGATGAAAAAAATTTTTTTATTTATTCTCTTTTATAAATTATGAAAAATTTTTTCAATGCAGGGAATTTTTTTATGAAAAGAAAGTGTAAAAAATATTGACTAGCTGGTCAGAATATAGTAAAATGTTTTGGTAAAATAAAATGACCTTATAGTCAGAAAAGTTTGAAAGGGGACTGATGTGAAAAAACAAGTCAAAAGAGAGGAGATTATACAGGCGGCGAAAAAACTGATAATTGAAAAAGGTTATAGGAAAACCAGTGTTGAAGATATTACAAATGAAGTCGGCATTGCAAAAGGAAGTTTTTATACTTATTTTAAATCAAAAGATTATCTTATGGAAACACTTCTTATAGAAAAACTTGGCAGCAGAAGTGAAACGGTAAAAGGAATAATAGATTCAGGGGAAAAATTTGAAGATGTGATAAGAGAATATGTTGAATATTATTTGACAGTCTCTGTTGATGATGCTGAATTTATTCTTGTAATGACAACTATGATGAGAAGTGTTGACAGTGTCGGAGAAGTTGTTATAGAAAGACTTGAGAAAGATAAAGAAAGAAGAAAACAAGAATTTATAAAAATTTTGAAAAAATTTAAAGATGAAATTGAAATTAAAGAAGAAAAAGATTATGAAAGATACGGGCTTTTAGTTTTTGGAATGATAAATACATTCTATATAAATAATCTTTTCCCTTGTGAAAACAGGTTTGTGGAAACATCTCTTACAGAGGTAAAAAATAAAATAAACAGCATTGATTTTGAATATGAATCAAAATTTATGACAGATGTATTAATTAAATTAGTAAGAAAATAAAATTTTAAATTTATAAATATTGTACAAGGAGGAAATATGAAAAAGGTTTTGGGCATACTGTTTTTTATGAGTGCAGCAGCTTTTGCAAGAGATTTAACCCTTGATGAAGCAATAGAACTGTCTCTTAACAACAGTAAAAAAATTCAGATATCTTCAAAAAATATGAAGATAGGTGAGCTTAATCTGGCAAGGGCATTTAAAATGGCACTTCCAAGTGTATCTTATGAAGGAAGCTACTCTCGTTTTGAACATACTCAAAGAGGAGTTTATAAAAGAGAAACAGGTGTAAATAAAGTTACGACTGTTGACAAATTAGGTCCACAATATTATGAAAAAGGCGGATATACAAGCCAGGTTGTAATATCACAGCCAATATTCCAAGGAGGAGCAATCTTAGGCGGAATTAAAGGAGCAAAAGCTCAATCAAATATAATGGATTTATCTTTTGTAGCTGAAAAAAGAGATGTGAGAATTGATACAATTCAAATGTATTCAAATATTGTGAGATATCAAAAAGATTTAGAGGCTCTTGAAACTTCTAAAAAAGAACTTGAAATCAGACACAAAGAACAGCAGAATAAATTGGATTTAAAACTTATAATTAAAGCAGATCTTCTTAAAACAGAAGTTGCTATGCTTGAAGTTGATTCAAATATTGTTCAGGTAAAAAATCTTATTGAAGTTGAAATGAAAAAACTTAAAATAGAAACAGGTCTTACAAATGAGGAAGAATTAAATCTTGCAGATATTACAGTTCCTGAAGAACTTAGCAAAAATATAGATTTTGATAAAGATATGGTAACTGCAAAAACAGAAAGTCTTGATGCACTTATTTCTAAAAATAATGTAGAATATGCAAATGCAGAGAGAATGGTGGCATTCAGCGATAATCTTCCAAAAGTAAATGCTTTTGTTCAATACGGCGGATATGAAAGAGACAGTATGGACGACACTTTCCATAATGAAGAATGGAGAGGAGGAGTTTCTGTTTCTTGGGAATTATTTAATTTTGGAAGCGGAATAGATAATTTCAGAGCTGCAAATGAAGGTTATAAAATAGAAAAATTAAATGACAGCATTGCTCAAGACAATATTGAAATTAATCTTACAACAGCTTACAGCGAAGTAGTAAGACTTGAAAAATTAAGAACTGCTATGAGAAGTTCTCTTGAAGCTTCTCAAGAAAATTATAATATTGATACAGAAAGATATAAAGCTGGTCTTTTATCTACTCAAGATTATTTAAATTCTGAAGCACAATTAAGACAAAGCAAAGTTGATTATAACAAAGCTGAAACAGATTATCTTGTAGCATTTGAAAAATACAGATCATTATTGATATAAAAATTGGGTAATATATAAATTTTAGGAGGAAGATTTAATGAAAAAAATATTTTTAACAGCACTTGCAGCTGCAGTAATGTTTGCAGGTTGCGGAAAAGAGAAAGAAGAAGCTAAACCGGTTGAAAAAATAAAATATGTAGTAACAGAGCCTGCTCAGATAAGAAAAATGAGTCAGATTTTTAAAACTGATGCAGTTTTAACACCAGAAGGAAAAATTGACCACAAAACTGAAAAAGGCGGAACAATAGAAAAAATATTAAAAAGAAATGGGGATACAGTTAAAAAAGGCGAGCTTGTAATGGAGCTTAGCGACTCTGCAACTGAATCAGCATATCTTTCAGCAAAAGCAAACTTTGCTTCATCAGAAGCATCTTATAAAATAGCAAGAAATAATTATAATAAATTTAAAAAATTATATGATAAAGAACTTATTTCTCACTTAGAATATGTTGAATATGAAAATGCTTATGTAAATGCAAAAGGTGCCTATGAATCTTCAAAAGCAACTTTTGAAAATGCTAAAAATGATTATAACAAACTTTTCAGAAAAGCTGATATAGATGGAGTTGTTGGAAACTTATTTGGAAAAGAAGGAAATGAAGTTTCTGCAGATGAAGTTGTATTTACAGTTGTTGATGATGACAACATGGAAAGCTACGTTGGATTCCCTGCTGAATGGCTTGGACAGATAAAAGTTGGAGGACCTGTTACAGTAGAAGTTCCTGCAGCAGGAAAAACTTTAGAGGGAAAAATTCTTGAAATTAACCCTATTGCAGATACAGAAACTAAAAAATTCAAAATTAAATTTGGAATTGAAAACAAAGACAGAGCAGTAAAAGACGGAATGTATGCTTATGCAACTGTACCTGTTGGAGAAGTTAATGTTCTTTCAACAAAAGATTCTGCAGTATTTATAAGAGAACTTTTAAGTTATGTATATAAAGTTGAAGACGGAAGAGCAAGAAGAATAGAGATTACAACAGGAGCTACAAACCAACCATACACAGCTATTACTTCTGACACAATAAAAGAAGGGGATATAATCGTTGTAGACGGAATATTCGGACTTGAAGAGGGAGATAAAGTAGAGGAAGCTGGAACTGAGAAAAGTGCAGAAGTTCAAGCAAAATAATTTTAATTGGGATTAATGAGGTGAAAAACAGATGACATTAGCAGGATTATCAATACGTAGACCCGTTGCAACAACAATGCTTATGATCTCTATGATGTTTATAGGGCTTATAGCAATGTTTTCAATGAAGTCAGAAATGCTTCCTAATATGAACATTCCCGTTGTTACAATAAGAACATCTTGGAACGGGGCTGTTCCTGAGGACGTAGAAACACAGATTACTAAAAAGATAGAAGAAGTTCTTCCAAACGTAGAAGGAATTGATAAAATAGAATCAACTTCACAATATGGAATGTCAACAATAGTTGTAAAGTTTGATTATGGTATAGATGCAGATGATAAAGTTACAGATATTCAAAGAGAAGTATCAAGACTTGTAAATGATCTGCCAGATGATGCAGATACTCCGGTTGTTAAAAAAGTTGAAGCAGGAGTAGGAAACTTGACAATGGTTGTTTCAGTTTCAGGAGCATCAAGAATGGAACTTAATACAGCACTTGAAAATTATTTAAAACCAAGACTTGAAAGTTTAACAGGAATAGGGGAAGTTAATATCTTCGGTACTCCGGACAAACAGGTTCAAATTCAGGTAAATGGTGATAAACTTGCTGCATTTGGAATGTCTCCTATGGAACTTTATCAAATGATAGGAAGTTCAAGCCAGAGTATTCCACTTGGAACTATTGATACAGGTAAAAAACAGATAGTTGCAAGATTTATGGGAGAAACAAACTATATAGATCAAATAGAAAATATTATTTTAAGAAGCAATGGTAATATTTTAAGAGTAAAAGATATAGCAGATGTTGTTCTTACAACAGAGGATCCGACAGACGTTGGATATTTCAATGGAAAAGAAAATATCGTGCTTGTAATAGAAAAATCTTCTGACGGAAGTACAATAGACCTTAACAATGCAGCAAGAAAAGTTCTTGAAGATGTAAAATCAGTTATGCCTCCAGGAACAGAATTTAACATAATGCTTGATACATCAGAAGACATTGTAAAATCAATTTCAAGTATCGGATCAAGTGCATTACAAGCTCTTGTTCTTGCAACAATAGTATTGCTGCTATTCTTAAAAAATATAAGAGCAACAGTTTTAATTTCAATAGCACTTCCAGTATCAGTAATATTTACATTTGCATTCCTTGCACTTAACGGAACAAGTTTGAACCTTATTTCACTTATGGGTCTTTCACTTGGAGTTGGAATGCTGACAGACAACTCGGTTGTTGTTATAGATAATATTTACAGACATATGACAGAACTTAAGTCTCCTGTTATGGCAGCAGCTGATGATGGTACAACAGAAGTTACAATGTCAGTTATAGCTTCATCACTTACAACAATGGTCGTATTTATTCCAGTATTATTTATTCCGGGAATTGCAAGAGAGATATTCAGAGATCTTTCATTCTCTATTATTTTCTCTAACCTTGCAGCACTTATTGTATCACTTACATTAATGCCTATGGTTGCCAGCAGATTCCTTTCAAACAAACAAAATATTACAAAAGAAGGAAAAATATTTACTGCTGTAAAGGAAAAATATCTTGTTGTAATCAACTGGGCTGTAAAACACAGAGTAAAAACAATTATAATTCCTATAGTTTTATTTGTAATTGTTATGTTTGGACTTGGAAGATTTTTAAAAGTTCAGTTCATGCCTAAGCAGGACCAAGGTAGATATTCTGTTGTTGCAGAACTTGGAAAAGGTGTCGATATAGAAAGAGCTGAAGAAATAGGAAGAAAAATTGAGGAAATTGTAAAAGCAAATAAAAATACTCAAACATATTTCTCACTTATTCAAAATGACACTGTTGCAGTAAACGTTGAGATTGGTAAAAAAGATACCAGAGATGAATCTGTATTTGAAATAATAGATGAGATAAGACCTAGTGTTGAAAAAATACCAGGAATCAGACCAAATCTTTCTGAAGATTTCCAAATGAGTTCTCCTCAAAGAGACGTTGAATTTGATATAGTTGGACCAAACCTTGATGAACTTAAAGTAATAGGTAAGCAGGTAATGGCCCACATGGTAAAATATCCAGGTGCAGTTGACGTTACATCTACTGTTGATGCAGGTAACGAAGAAGCAAGAGTAGTACTTAACAGAGAAAAAATAAGAAGCTATGGAATAAATCCAGTTACAGTAGGACAAACAGTAAGTTATTTTGTTCTTGGAGGAGACAGAGGAGATACTCTGACAGTTAAAACAGGAACAGAAGAAATTGATGTTTTAATAAGACTTCCAAAAGATAAGAGAAAAGAAGTAAGCGACCTTTCTAACTTAAATATAAAAATTGGAGAGGGACAGTTTGTAAAATTATCTGACCTTGCTACAATAGAAATGGCTGAAGGTTCCCCAGAAATTAATAAAACAGATAGAATTTACAGTGTTACAGTATCAGCAAATGACGGGGGAGTCGGGCTTGCAAATATTCAGGCTGAAATGATGAAAGCATTTAATGAACAAAATCCACCAAGTTCAATTTCATACAAATGGGGAGGGGACTCTGAAAACTTAGCAGATGCTTCAACTCAATTGGGAGCAGCTCTTGCAATATCAATATTCTTAATTTATGCACTGCTTGCTTCTCAGTTTGAAAACTTTGTATTCCCAATAATCATTATAGGATCAATCCCTCTAGCACTTATAGGAGTTGTAATAGGGCTTCTTGTAACAAATCAGCCTATAGACGTAATGGTTATGATTGGTATCATAATGCTTGCAGGGGTAGTTGTTAACAATGCTATCGTTCTTATTGACTTTATTAAGATGACAAGAGAAAGAGGAAGCGACAGAGAAACAGCTGTTATTGAATCATGCAGAACAAGACTTAGACCAATACTTATGACAACAATGACAACAGTATTTGGTATGCTTCCGCTTGCAATGGGAATGGGAGAAGGTTCTGAAATTTACAGAGGAATGGCAATCACAACAATGTTTGGACTTTCATTCTCAACACTTCTTACATTGGTTGTAATTCCTATTTTCTATACACTTGTTGAAGATATGAATAATGCAATTATAAGATTTGTAAAGAAAATTTTTGGTAAATTATTATCAAAATTTCCCAAAAAAAAGGAAAAAACTAAATAATCCAGAATAATATAATAAGAACAATTATGAAGGGGGAAGTTAGAATGACAAGAGAAGAATTTTATTCTGATTTTAAACTGATAATGGTTTATATTAATGAGGCACAAAAGTCAAGACTAGAAGAATTTTTTGAAGAGATAAGATTTTATTACTATGCTGTTCAAAGAAAACTTGAAACAGTATGGAGTGATAAAATTAAACATAAAAACTCAACTATCTGGCCGGGAACAGACTGCATATTTATGCTTAGTGTTCCAAACTGTGATGTAGATAAAATGCTTAAATATCTTAAAACTTTTAGAATGTCTTTACCTGAAGGAATAGTAATGTCAGTTGGAATTGTTCCAATGGACAGAGTAATTCCAAGAATGTATGAAGAAGATATTCCTGTTGATGAAGAGCTTCTTGAAAAATTAAAAAATAAATATACTAAATAATTAAAAAAACTGCTGCAGATTATCTATAAAGATATTTGCAGCAGTTTTTTGTCTGTGCTTTTAAAATATTGCTTTTTTTTAAAATTTAATATAAAATATATAGATAATGTATTAAATTATGGAGAAGATTTTGTGAAAAAACTAAAATATGCAATTCTTTTAAGTATGTCGGCTGCTTTTTTAATAGGCTATAGTATATTTGATTTTTATACAAAATATAATGAGCTGGAATTTCAAGTAAAGAAAAATTATATAAAAACGCAGTCACAATTAGCGACAGAACGGATTTCAAGAAAATATAGCGAACTTATTAATTCTTTGGAGAAAAAGGCTTTTGTTTTATATAAATTAGGAAACAAGAGCAGTAATGAAGAAACAATAAGGTTAATTTTAAAAAATTCTTATAAATCATCTTTTGATTTTATAGGTGTTGTAAATGCAGATGGTATTGGAATAGATTCTGAAGAAAATAAAGTAGATATAAAAGAGAGAGATTATTTTCAAAGATCTTTAAAAGGGGAAACAGTTATTACAGAAGTTATTTCTTCTATTATGATGAAAGGAAAAAGAGTACAGATAATTTCTGTTCCTGTAAAATCTAAAGACAGAAATGAAATCAGAGGAGTTCTTTTTGGAGTTTTAGAGGAGGAAACATTTTTTACAGAAATAAGTGATAAAGTTCCTCCAGAAAATTATATACGGCTGATAGATTCAGAGGGAAATTATATATCGTATTCCTATGATGAAGTGACAAAAGTAAAAGCTACAGATAATATATGGAAAGACCTTCCTAAATTAAAATTTTTAAAAGGAAATAAGGAAGAAGTAAGAAAAAATGTTTCTCAGGGAAAATGCGGTTATTTTTTCTACGAAGGCGACAGGAAAAAACTTGTATATTATGAGCCTGTTGGAGTAAACGGAATGTATATGTTTTTTGTTATTTATGATGATTATCTAAATAAAATAAAAAACGATGCACTAAGAATTTCTTTTAAATTTTCTTTGTTTATAGTTTTAGGAATTACTATGGCTTTTATTGCTTTTATGTTGTATAGAAGTGAAAAAGTCAGAGAATTAAATAAGTCGTATGAAAAAATTAAAGACCAGCAGAAAATTTTAAAAATAGCATTGTCTCATTCAAAAATAGTTATTTTCCATTATGATATAAAATCTCAGATGATTGATGTAGAAAACACTTTATATTATTCAGGAAATATAAATAAATTTTTAGTAAGTGAATTTACAGAAAAATTTATCCATGAAGAGTCACAAGAAAAATTTAAAAATCTTTTATTAAAAATTCAAAAATCTGAAACAGCAGAAGAAACTTTAAAAATAAAAAATGGAAACAGTTTTGAATGGGTACAGGTTGACATGAGAAATATGTATGATAAAAATCACAATATTTCTGATACAATCGGTGTTGTATCTGATATTGGAAAACTGAAAGAAAAAGATCTGCTTTTAAAACAGGCACTTGAAATTCAGCAGTTTGCAGCACAAAAATATTATCTTAAAATAAAAGTAAATTTAAAAAATGGAAAAATTTCTGGAATAAATGGTTCAGAAGAGCTTGAAAATATTGATTACACAAATTATATAAGACTTCATATTTTATCAAAGGCTGTTGAAAACTTTTCTGAACTTCAAAGAATATTTTCTATAAAAAATATAAAAGAAAATTATATTGAAGGGAAAAAAATACCTGATATTATTTTTGCAATAAAAGAGTTTAAGAAAATAATTTGGCTGTCAGCAAAATTCAGTTTTAAAGAAGAAGAAGATAAAAGTTTTGTAACAATATTTTTAGAGGAAAAATCGAAAGAAGTTCAGCTTAATGAAAGAGCTGAAAAAGACAGTTTGACAAAACTTTATAACAGAGCTGCTGTTGTTGAAAAAATAGAAGAAATTTTAAATAATGAAGATATTGCTCCATCAAAATATATTTTTGGAATTTTAGATTTGGATAATTTTAAACAGATAAATGATAAGTTTGGACATAATTATGGAGATAAGGTTTTAGTTGAGACTGCAGAAATTTTGAAAAATAATAGTATTTTCCGCGGATTTTGGGGAAGACTTGGAGGAGATGAATTTGTTTTCTTCTTTCTTAAAAATAAAAATATTAATTTAGATAAGTTTTTTTATTCTCTTATCCAAAAATTAGCCAGAGAATATGAAAAATCTGGTGAAAAAATTAAAATATCAGCTTCAATAGGTATTACAGAAAATTTTGATGAAGATACATTTGAAGATTTGTATACAAGAGCGGATGAAATGCTTTATGAAGTAAAATTTTCTGATAAAAATAATTATAAATTTTATAAAAAGCAATAAAAAAGGGAGCCGGAATTTTCCGATTCCCTTTTAAATTTAAGGATTCATTAAGATGCTATTTTGAAAGAACTTTATTTACTTTTTCAGCAAATTCAACAGGATTTTCCATAGCAAATCCTTCAATCATTAAAGATTCATTATATAAAATATAGATTAAATCTTTAAGAGTTTCATCATCACTGCTTTTAATTTTTTCAAATACAGGGTGGTTAGGATTTAATTCAAGTATTTTTTCTGCTTTTATATTTTCATTTCCCGGAATTTGAGAAAGAGTTTTTTCCATTTCAAGTGAAATTTCACCTTTTGCAGAAAGTCCTGCAGCTCCAGAACCAAGAGAGTTATTAAGTTTTACTTCTGCTATTTTTTCTCCAAGAAGATTTTTTATTCTTTCAAGAAGAGGTTTATTTTCTTTTGCAAGATTTTCTTTTTCTTCTTTTGTTTTTTCATCATCAAGTTCAAAGTCAGAAGCATTTATAGATTTAAATTGTTTTCCTTCATATTCCATAAGAGCTTTTATTGTGAACTCATCAATTCTGTCTGTAAGATATAGAACTTCAAGACCTTTTTCTTTTAGTACTTTCATTTTTGGAAGTGATTTAAGAACTTCTATATTTTCCCCTGAAACATAAAGAATTTCCTTTTGATCTTCTTTCATTCTTTCAACATATTCTTTAAGAGTTACATATTTATCTTCAAAAGAAGATTTAAAAATTAGAAGATCTTTTAATTTATCTTTATAAATTCCATACATATCTTGTACACCGAATTTTATTGATCTTCCAAATGCTTCCCAAAGAGTTATATATTTTTCTTTGTCATCTTTCATAAGTTTTTGAAGTTCAGCTGTAATTTTCTTTTCAATATTCTTAGCTATTTTTTCAAGTTCATCATTCTGCTGTAAAATTTCTCTTGAAATATTAAGTGAAAGGTTGTCTGTATCAACAACTCCTTTCATAAAACTAAAGTATTCAGGGATAAGTTTTTCAGCTTTATCCATTATAAAAACATTTTTACTGTAAAGCTGTAATCCTCTTTTATAATCTCTCGTATAGAAATCCATTGGTGTTCTTTTTGGAATATAGATAAGAGCTGTGTACTCTAAAGAACCCTGCACTTTGAAATGGAAATGAAGAAGAGGGTCTTCAAAATCATAAAAAGTGTGTTTGTAAAATTCATTGTACTGTTCTTCAGTTATATCTTTTTTATCCATTTTCCATAAAGGCTTTTCATCATTTAATTTTTCTTCTCCCATGAAAATAGGATATTTTATTGAATTTGAATGTTTTTTAATAAGAGATGAAATTCTATAATCTTCTAAGAAATCAAGAGCATCTTCTTTCATAGAAAGAACAATTTTTGTTCCTCTTTTTAAATCATCGCTGTTTTCAATTTCTTCTATATTATATGAACCGTCTCCATTTGATGACCACATAACAGTGACATCGCTTGCAGGTGATTTTGTGAATAAAGTTATTTTGTCTGCAACCATAAATGCAGAATAAAATCCTACACCAAATTGCCCGATTATATCAATTTCAGAATTTTCTTTTGCTTCTTTAAATTTTTCAATAAATGCTTTTGAACCAGATTTTGCAATAGTACCTATGTTTTCATTAACTTCTTCAAAAGTCATTCCGATACCGTTATCACATATTGTAAGAGTTTTATTTTCTTTGTCAGGTGTGATTATTATTTTAAAGTCACTTCCATCTTTTAAAAGTTCTGTGTCAGTTAGAGCTTTAAATTTTAATTTATCAATAGCATCACTGGCATTTGATACAAGCTCTCTTAAAAAAATCTCTTTATTTGTATAAATTGAGTTTACCATTAAGTTTAAAAGTTCTTTTGTTTCAGCTTGAAAGTTTTCAGTCTGTTTTCTCATTTTAAAATTAACCTCCTGTTTTTTAGCACTCACATTATTTAATTGCTAACATAAAAATATCACAAAATTCAAAAACTGTCAATAAAAATTATAACTTTAAATTGGAGAAAATATATAGTATAATGAATGGGAAATAAATTAAAAGAATGATTAAAGAAAAAGGAGAGAATTTTGAATATAAAGCAGAGAGTTATTTCATTAATAACAGAAGTTGATAATGGAAAATATTCAAATATAGCCCTTAATGAATATTTTAAAGAAAACAGACTGGATAAAAAAGAAAGAGGGTTTATTACAGAAGTTTTTTACGGAGTTATAAGAAATAAAATTTTTATAGATGAAATGATAAACAAAAGAGTAAAAGAAATAAAAAAAGACTGGCTTAGAAACCTTTTAAGAATTTCTATTTATCAGATAACTTTTATGAAAAGTGATGAAAGAGGAGTTGTCTGGGAAGCAGCAGAGCTTACAAAGAAAAAATTCAGTGTTCCTGTTTCTAAATTTGTAAACGGTGTGCTTAGAAGCTATGCTAGAGAAAAAGATGAAGAAATAGAAAAATTAAAGGCAGAGGGGAAATTTGATATTTTATATTCTTATCCTCTTTGGTTTTTTGAAAAGGTAAAAAAAGATTATGGAGATAAAGCAGAAGAAGTTTTAAAATCTCTTAAGAAAATTCCTTATATGGCAGTGAGGGTTAATAAACTTACATATTCAGAAGAAAAATTTGAAAAACTTTTGAAAAAAAATGATATAAAAATAATTAAAAAAGTTGATACAGTTTACTATCTTGATTCTGGAGCAGTTCTTTATTTTGATGAATTTAAAGAGGGAAAAATAATTGCTCAAGACGGGGCTTCTTATCTTTCTGTAAAAGTTTTAAATCCAAAATCAGATGAACATGTTGTTGATACTTGTGCAGCTCCAGGAAGCAAAACAGTTCTTATTGCAGAATTTATGGAAAACAGAGGGGAGATTATGGCTTTTGATATTTACCCTCATAAAATAAAATTAATAGAAGAAAATTGCAGTAAGATGGGAATAGATATTGTAAAAGCTGTGAAGATGGACGCAAGAAAATTAAAAGAACAGGGAAAAAAATTTGATAAAATTTTAGTTGATGCCCCATGCAGCGGATATGGAGTTATAAGAAAGAAACCTGAAATTTTATACAGCAAGGGAATAGAAAATGTTGAGGAACTTTCAAATCTTCAGTACGAAATTTTAGAATCTGCAAGCAGTATTTTAAAAGATGACGGAGAACTTGTTTACAGCACATGCACAATTACCTATGAAGAAAATACAGGAAATGTTAAGAAATTTTTAGAAAATAATCCGCAGTTTGAAACAGTTAAATTTGAAGTTCCTGAAAATGTAAATGGAGATTTTGACGAGTTTGGCGGATTTACAATAAATTATAAAGAAGAAATTTTAGATAATTTCTATATAGCAAAATTTAGAAAAAAAGGGGAATAATTATAAATGCTTGAAGAATTAAAAGAAGCTAATGGTTATGTTACAGGAAAAATAAAAGAAAAAGATGAGCTTATACTTGAGCTTGAAAAATATGCAGAAGAAAATAATGTTCCTATTGTAACAAAAGAAGTTGCAGAATATCTTAAATTTATGGTTGATATAAATAGAAGCAAAAATATTCTTGAGGTTGGAACAGCTATTGGTTATTCAGGAATTTTAATGGCAAGAGTCTGTGAAAAATACGGGGGAAAACTTACAACAATAGAAATTGATGAAACAAGGTATAATGAAGCTCTTGAAAATTTTAAAAAAGCAGGGCTTAATAATGTAAGAGCAATTTTAGGAGATGCTGAAGAAGAGATAAAAAAACTTAATGAAGAATTTGATTTTGTTTTTATTGACGCTTCAAAAGGACATTATAAACAATTTTTTGAAGATTCTTATAAACTTTTAAAAAAAGATGGAGTAATTTTTATTGATAATATTATGTTCAGAGGATATTTATATAAAGAATATCCAAAAAGATTTAAAACAATAGTGAGAAAACTTGATGAATTTATTACTTGGCTTTATGATGAATTTGGAGACAGATTTGTTCTTCTTCCTTTTGGAGACGGGATTGGTCTTTTAAAAAAATAAAAAATAAAAATTAAGAATGGGAGCTGTGGAGTTTTTCACAGCTTTCTTTTATGAAAAATGTTCTTATTTTAAAAATAAAATTTTAAAATGATAAGAAAACGAAAAAAATAATCGAATGTTCAGAAAAAGAATATACTTTTTTCAAAATCTGTGATATAATTATTAGGTTATAGTGAATATAAAAAATGAAGTATAATAAATAAATTTTTGAAATAAGGAAGTGACGAATGATTAATAAATTAGAAGGATTTGCCGCACTTGGTTTAAGTGAAAAAACAATAAAAGCTCTTGCAAAAAAAGGGTTTGAAGAACCAAGTCCGATACAGGCTTTAACAATTCCTGTATTATTAAAAGGTGAAAAAGATGTGGTTGGACAGGCACAGACAGGAACAGGAAAAACTGCTGCTTTTGGTCTGCCAATATTGGAAATGATAAATAAAAGCAATGGAAATGTAAGAGCTATTGTTCTTGCACCAACAAGAGAGCTTGCAATTCAAGTTGCTGAAGAGATAAACTCTTTTGCAAACGGGAGAAAATTAAAAATAGTTCCAGTTTATGGGGGACAGTCTATTGAACTTCAAATAAGACAGCTAAAAAAAGGTGTTGATATAGTTGTAGGAACACCGGGAAGAGTTCAGGATTTAATTGACAGAAAAGTTTTAAAACTTGATAAACTTGAATATTTTATCTTAGACGAAGCTGATGAAATGCTTAATATGGGATTTGTTGAAGATATTGAAAAAATTCTTGAAAGTACAAACAAAGATAAAAGAATGCTTTTCTTCTCAGCTACAATGCCGAAAGAAATTTTAAAAATAGCTGAAAATCATATGAGAAAAGATTATGAAATCATAAAAGTTGAATCAAAAGAACTTACTACAAATCTTACAGATCAGATTTATTTTGAAGTAAAACAAAAAGATAAATTTGAAGCTCTTTGCAGAATTATAGATTTAGAGCCTGAGTTTTACGGAATAGTTTTCTGCAGAACTAAAAATGATGTAAACGAACTTGCAGGAAAATTAAATGACAGAGGATATGATGCGGGAGAACTTCACGGAGATATTACACAAAATCACAGAGAAGTTACTCTTAACAGATTTAAGGCTAAAAAATTAAGTATTCTTGTTGCAACAGACGTAGCTGCCAGAGGAATAGACGTAAATGATTTAACTCACGTTGTAAACTATGCAATTCCTCAAGAAGCAGAAAGCTATGTTCACAGAATAGGAAGAACAGGAAGAGCTGGAAAAGAGGGAACAGCCATAACATTTATGACTCCTTCTGAATACAAAAAACTTCTTCAAATAAAAAGAATAACAAAAACAGACATAAGAAAAGAAAAACTTCCTGAAATAAAAGACGTTATTCTTTCAAGAAAACACAGAATAATAGAAAATATAACAAATATTCTTCAGGAAGGAAATTTAAACGGATTTATTGACATGGCAAAAGATTTATTAAAAGAAGGAAGCCCGGAAGATATAGTTGCTTCTCTTTTAAAAAGTGCCTATGAAGATGTTTTAGATACATCAAACTATAATGAAATTGAAGAAGCAACAGTTGACCACACAGGAAAAACAAGATTATTTATCGCTCTTGGAAGAGTTGATAAAATAACTCCTAAAAAACTTGTTGAATTTATTGTAAAAGAATCAAGCATTGATAAAAATAAAATAAAAGGTGTAGAAGTGTATGAAAACTTTTCATTTATGTCTGTGCCTTTTGCTGAAGCAGAAGTAATCCTTGATATATTTAAAAAAGTAAGAAAAGGAAGAAAGCCTCTTGTTGAAAAAGCAAAAGAAAAAAGTAAAAGTGAAAGTTCTGAAACAGAAACAAAAGAAAAAAGTTCTGGAAGAAAAAGAGCAGGAAGAAAAACTGAAACTAAAGAAAAGACAGCCGAGAAACCTAAAAGAACAAGAGCAAAAAAAGAAACTAAAAAAGAAGATAAATAATATTTAAAACAGCTGCCCGCAGCTTAATAGAGAAAACTATTATGCAGGGCAGTTTTTAGTATATCCGGAGGAAAAGGAAAGATGAAAAATGTTTTAAGAATTCTTGCACTTATGATAGCGGGAGTTTCAGCACTTATAATATTTACTCTTACAAGAAAAACAGAATATAATCAAATTGTGGAAATAAAAAAAGGGGAAAGCATTTCAAAATCTTTGAAAAGTCTTCCTGTTTCAAAAGAATTTATGTTTAAATTATATTTGAAATTAAAAAATCAAGGAAAAAATATTAAAGCCGGTTATTATGAATTAAAAGGTGAGTATTCAATAATTTCTCTTGTGGAAGTTTTAGAATCTGGAAAAGATAAAATATACAGATTTACAATTCCAGAGGGATATTCTCTTGCTCAGATAACAGACAAACTTTCTGCAGAGGGAAAAATTGATAAAGAAAAATTTTATGCAGAACTTAATAATATAAAAGATTTTCCATATCTAACTCCAAATGGAAATTTTGAAGGATATTTTTATCCAGAAACATATAATTTTTCAGAATATTTTGAAGAAAAAGATATAATTGAGACAATTTTAAAAGAATTTTTGAAAAAATTTCCTCCAGAAAAATATCCAGATAAAGAAGATTTTTATAAAAAACTTATAATGGCTTCAATAATAGAAAAAGAAGCTGTAAAATCTGATGAAAAGCCTGTGATTGCTTCTGCATTTTATAACAGGATGAAAAAAGGAATGACACTTTCTTCAGATGCTACAGTAAATTATCTTTTTGATTATTCAAAAAGAAGAATTTATTATAAAGATTTGGAAGTGGATTCTCCCTATAATACATATAAGTATAAAGGACTTCCTCCCGCTCCTATTGCAAATCCAGATATAAAATCAGTGGAGGCTGCATATAATCCTGCTGAGACAGATTATCTTTTCTTTGTGGCAAAGGGAGACGGGTACCATTATTTCAGCAGAACATATAAAGAACATTTAGAATTTCAAAGAAATAACAGAAAAAGATAGGTGATTTTTAATGGGTAAAAATATCCTTGTGGGGATAAACAGCAAATATGTTCATACAAATCTTGCAGTGAGATATTTAAAAAGATTTGTGGAAGCATACAGTGATATTAAAATAGATATATATGAAAGCAATATAAATAACAACCTTATGAAAATTGTAAGAGATATTGGAGAGCAGGAGCCTTCAAAAATATTTTTTTCAACTTACATTTGGAATAAGGAAATTGTTTTTAAAATAACAAAAGAGATAAGAAAAGTTTTAAAGAGTACAAAAATAATTTTAGGAGGACCTGAAGTAAGTTTTAATCCCCATGAAATTATGAATGAAAATCCAGAAATAGATGGAATAATAATAGGTGAGGGAGAAAAAATTCTTCTTAATTATCTTACAAAAAATATTGAGGAAGTTAAAGGAATTTATTTTAAAAAAGATGGAGAAATAAAATTTAACGGTTATGAATCTCTTATAGAAGACTTAGACATTATTCCTTTTCCATATACAGATGAAGAACTTTCTGATATTCATAAAATAATGTATTACGAATCATCAAGAGGGTGCCCTTTCAGCTGTTCATACTGTATGTCTTCAATAGATAAATCTGTGAGATATTTTTCTGTTGAAAGAGCTAAAAAAGATTTAAAAAGGTTTATTGATGCGGGAACAAAACTTGTTAAATTTGTTGACAGAACTTTTAATTTAAAAAAAGAAAGATATCTTGAAATCTGGAAATTTCTTTTAGAAAATTACAGAGAGGATATAACTTTTCACTTTGAAATAAATGCAAATATATTTGATGATGAAATTTTAGAATTTTTAAAAAAAGTTCCTAGAAAATTTTTCCAATTTGAAATTGGTGTTCAGACAATAAATCCTGAAACTATGAAAAATATAAAGAGAAATAATATTTTAGATAAACTTTCTCATAATGTAAAATATATAAATAAAAATATTCATCTGCATTTGGATCTGATTGCAGGACTTCCTTATGAAGATTATGAATCTTTTGGAAAATCTTTTGATTATGTTTATGACACAGGGTGTGAAATGATTCAGCTTGGTTTCCTTAAAATTTTAAAAGGAACAGAGATGGTGAATAATGTTGAAAAATTTAAATATGAATACCTTGACTTTCCTCCTTATGAAGTTCTTTCTAATGAATTTATTTCATATAAAGAGATTTGCAGATTAAAAGATATAGAAGAGACAGTTGACTGGTATTACAATTCAAATAAATTTAAATATTCTGTGAAATTTATAATAGATAATTTTTATAAAAGTCCTTTTAAATTTTTTGAAGCTGTGGGAGACTACTGCAAAAAAAAAGGATATTTTGATATAGGAAATAAGGAGACAGCTCTTTTTAATTATCTTGTAGAGTTTTATAAAATGAAAGGCTTTGAAAAAGAGAAAGAATTTTTGGAAAATCTTAAAATGGATTATCTTCTTTTAGGAAAACCTGGATTTTATCCTGAATGGCTTGAAAGTTATAAAGATAAAGAAAAATATAAAAATGCCCTTGAAAAAATGAATTTCAGAACTTTAAGAGAAGCATATAAAAATACAGAAATTGAAAGATTTAATTATAATTTTATTGACGAAAAAGAAGAAGAAAGAGATATTTTATTTATTTATGAAAAAGGAGAGACTAAATTTTTTCTTTTAGATTAATTTTATGATATAATACTTCTCATAGGAGTGGTTATGGATATATTAGAAAAAGTTATAAAAAAAATTAAAGAAAAAAATTTAATAGAAAAAAATGACAGGATTGTTGCAGGGTGTTCCGGTGGTCCTGATTCAATTTTCCTTTTGGAAGTTTTATTAAAAATAAAAGAAGAATATAATCTTGAAATTTTTCCTGTTCATATAAATCATCTTTTTAGAGGAGAAGAGGCAGAAAGAGATGAAAATTTTGTAAGAGAATTGGGAAAAAAATATAATCTTTCTGTTTTTGTAAAAAGAAAAAGCATGGAAGAGAAAGCTAAAGAAGAAAAGATAACTCTTGAAGAAGCTGGAAGAGAGATAAGATATTCTTTTTTTGATGAGGTTATGGAGAAAGTAAGGGGAACTAAAATAGCCCTTGCTCACAATCTTGATGATCAGATAGAAACATTTCTTTTCAGGCTTATAAGGGGAACTTCTCTTGAGGGGCTTGAAGGTATAAATGACACAAGAGATGATAAATATATAAGACCTATAAATGAAGTTTACAAAAAAGATATAATGGATTATCTTGATAAAAATAATATTCCTTATGTAATAGATTCTACAAATCTTGAAAATGATTATACAAGAAACAGCATAAGGCTTGACCTTATCCCTTTTATAGAAAATAAATATAATCCAAAATTTAAAGAGAAAATTGGAAATCTTTTAAAAGAGATAAGAGAAGTAAATGAGATTGTAGAGCCTTGCTATTCAAAATATATTTCTGATAATATTTTAAAAGCTGACGAACTTAAAAAAGAGAAAAGCGATTATATTAAAGGTAAAATTATAAATTTTTATCTTAACAGCAACGGAATTGAGACAACGAGAAGAAAAATAGAGGGAGTATTAAAAATACTCTTTTCCGGCGGAAGTAAAAAAATAAAATTAGATAAGGACTGTACTCTGGTAAAAGAGTATGATAAAATATTTATTGTTGACAGTAAAATCCAGAAAAAAGAAGCAGGGGAAGTAAAGATGATAATTCCTGATGAAAAAGAGTTTGGAGATTATGTTGTCAGTGCATTAAAAGAAAATAAAAAAAGAGACGAAAGCAGTTATGAATTTGTTACAAATCTCAAAGAGGGAGACGAACTTTTTATAAGAAAGAGAGCTGAAGGGGATAAAATTCTTCCCATAGGTATGGATAACTATAAAAAACTTAAAGATATAATGATAAATTCAAAAATCCCAAAAGAAGAGAGAGATAAAATTCCTGTAATAGTTTTTAAAGATGAAATAGTATGGGCAGCAGGAGTAAGAAAAAGTAAAAAATTTATTTCTGAAAAAGAGAACGAAAATATTGTACTAAGAATAAGGAGGAAATATAGTGTCTAATAACGTAGAAAAAGATAATGACAAACTAAATGAAAAGGACACAAATTTAAGTGTTTCTGAAGAAAATAAAAAACAGGAAACGGAAGAAAAAAAAGAGGAAAAAGAGATAAAAGAAGAAAAAAAACCTGAGGCTGAAAAAGAAAAAGATTCTGAAAAAAATTCTCAGGAAGAAAATACTGAAGAAAAGAAAGAAAAAACTCCTGAAGAAAAAAGAGAGGAGCTTAAATCAAGGCTTTCTTCAGGAATGAAAATGCAGTTTAGAGAGGGAAAAGGAAAATTCAGCTTTAAAGGTTTTGTAATGCTGATTTTTGTTTTAACTATACTTCTTTCTCTTCCTACAATGCTTGAAGATGTAGAAAAAACTCCGGCAAGAGAAGTTTCTTATACAGAATTTATAAAAATGTCTGAGAATAAAAATATTGCAAGGGTTGAAGAAAAAGAGGGATATGTTTACGGATTTACTGGAGAGGGTGAAAATCTAAAAGGATATAAAACAAGAATGATTACAGATAGACTTGGAAGCGATTCTAATCTTGTAAAAGTTCTTGAAAATTCTGATATTTCAATCAAATCTGTACCGCCGCAAGAACTGCCTTTCTTAGTAAGCATTTTAGTATCATGGTTCCCAATGCTTCTTCTTATTGGAATTTGGTTCTTTATGCTTAACAGAATGAATAAAGGCGGAGGCGGAGGACCTCAAATATTTAATATGGGAAAATCAAGAGCCAAAGAAAATGGAGAAGAAATTTCAAATACAACATTTAAAGATGTTGCAGGTATAGATGAAGCTAAACACGAGCTTCAAGAAGTTGTGGAATTTTTAAGAGAGCCTGAAAAATTTAAGAAACTTGGGGCAAAGATTCCTAAAGGTGTTCTTCTTCTTGGAAGTCCCGGAACAGGTAAAACACTTCTTGCAAAAGCTGTTGCAGGAGAAGCGAAAGTTCCTTTCTTCAGTATGTCAGGTTCTGAATTTGTTGAAATGTTCGTTGGAGTTGGAGCTTCAAGAGTAAGAGACCTTTTTGCAAGAGCAAGAAAAAATGCTCCATGTATTGTATTTATAGATGAGATTGATGCCGTTGGTAGAAAAAGAGGTTCTGGTCAAGGCGGTGGAAATGATGAAAGAGAGCAGACACTTAACCAGCTTCTTGTTGAAATGGACGGATTTGGAAATGAAGAGACAATAATTGTTATTGCTGCAACAAACAGACCTGATGTTCTTGATAAAGCTCTTAGAAGACCGGGAAGATTTGACAGACAGGTTTTTGTTGACAGACCGGATATTAAAGGAAGAAAAGAAATTCTTGAAGTGCATGCAAGAGGAAAGAAATTTGCAGAAGATGTAAATTTTGAAACTGTTGCAAGAAAAACTGTAGGACTTGTAGGGGCAGACCTTGCAAATATTTTAAATGAAGCTGCAATTCTTGCTGCAAGAGCCGGAAGAACAGAGATAACAATGGCAGATTTAGAAGAGGCTTCTGAAAAAGTTGAAATGGGTCCTGAAAAGAAATCAAAAGTTGTTACAGAAGCTGAAAAATTAAAAACTGCTTACCATGAAGCCGGTCATGCTGTAATAAACTATTTATATTTAAATGATACTGATCCTGTTCATAAAGTTACAATTATTCCGAGAGGAATGGCAGGAGGATATACAATGTCTCTTCCTAATGAAGACAGATATTTTTATTCTAAAGAATGGTTTATAAATAGAATGAAAATGGCTTATGGAGGAAGAGCTGCTGATGAACTTGTTTCTGGAGAATTAAATACAGGAGCAAGCAGTGACATTCAGCATGCAACGTCTATTGCCCACAGCATTGTAACAAGATATGGAATGAATGAAAAATTTGGTCCTATTCTTCTTGACGGTACAAATGAGGGAGATATGTTCCAGAGCAAATATTACAGTGATGTGACAGGAAAAGAAGTTGATGAAGAAATTATAAAACTTGTAAAAACAACTTATGCAGAGACAGTTCAGGCTCTTAAAGACAACAGAGATAAACTTGACAGACTTGCTCATGCTCTTTGTGAAAGAGAAACAATAATGCAGGAAGAATTTGAAATGCTTATGGAGGGAAAAGAACTTCCGCCTCTTACTCTCGAAAAAGATAAAAAGAAAGAGGAAGAAAAAATGACTAAAGAAAAAGAAAATATATCAGACGAAAATAAAAATGATAAAGAAAATGAAAATGATTCTGATGTACAAACTTTTGAAATTCAATAATAAAATGCTTTACAAATTATAAAATAAATGTTATACTAATTTGGAAATTTAATCTAGGTTACAGGAATAGCCGCCTGTTACTTGGACTAAATAATAATTATCAGGAGGAAAGGCTAAATGAAAACTAAAAGAGAATTAATCGCAGAATTCGGTAAAAATGAAAAAGATACTGGATCTACAGAAGTACAAATCGCAATCTTAACTGAGGAAATCAACCACTTAACAGAACACTTAAAAGTTCACAAAAAAGATTTCCACTCAAGATTAGGATTACTTAAAAAAGTAGGAAAAAGAAAAAGATTACTTAACTACCTAGCTGGAAGAGATATTGAAGAATACAGAAACTTAATAGCTAGATTAGGAATCAGAAAATAGTTTGTAAAAACAAAAAAATTTGGAGCTGTGAAAACGGCTCCTTTTTTCTTGCTTAATTTTTTAGAAAAATATTTATAAAAAAAGGACTGTTGCATTTTATAGATTTGCACAGTCCCGAGTTTTATAATTTTATTTTTTATAATGTTTATTCTGCTTCTTCAATCATATTTTTCTTTTTAAGATAGTGAGCCGCATATACAAAAGGTGTGTCACATACAGCTACGATAAATTTCATTATATATGTTGTAATAAAAATTTCTATTAAAACTTCTTTTGGATAAACTCCCCAGAAAGCTATAAGAGTGAAAAGAGAGTTATCTATAAGCTGGCTTATCATTGTGCTGGCATTATTTCTTATCCAGATGTGTTTTGGAGCAGAATATTTTTTTCTCCAGAACTCATATGCCCAAATGTCATGTGATTGAGATACAAGGTAAGAAATAAGAGAAGCTATAACAAGTCTTGGCATAAAATCAAAAATTCTTTTTACTCCCTCAAACATTAAAATTCCCTCTTCAATATTTGAAGGAATAAATGAAACTGCAATCTGCATTATTACAGTCATAACTATAAGAGAAAAAAATCCAAGATAAACAGCTTTTTGAGCATGCTTTTTTCCGTAATTTTCAGCCAGAATATCTGTAACAAGAAATCCTCCTGCATAAAGAATGTTTCCAAGAGTAGTTCCAAATCCAAATAAGTCTACCAAAAGTACAACTTGAATATTTGCAAGAATTGTAGAAATTGGTATCCAAGTATATAATCCTATTTTTCCAAATTTTTTATAAGCAAAAAGAATAAATAAAAAATTTGCCACAAGCATAGAAAACCATAAAATTTCATTTTTCATAATCATTATTGTTCAAACACCCCTAAGTCTTTATTATCTATTAAAAGTTCTACTCTGTCATCTTCCATAAGATGAGAATATTTTTTTACAAACCATTTTACAAGTTCATTGTCCCTTTTAACTTTTGTACCATTATCTATAAAAATATTTATTGTTATATTTTTAAAATATTTAAGTCCTGATTCAATATCTTTATCAATCATCTCTTTTGTCTGTCCTTTTGTGCATACAAGAAGACATACAGAATAAAGTTCTTTTCCAAGAAGATTTAAAATATTTTCGTCTGTGTGAAAATTTTTATTATATACATTTATTCTAAAATCATCATCAAAAGTTTCCATTCCCATTCTGAAACGAATTTCAATACCGTCAAAATATTTTCTTATTTCTTCAAGCCTTTTTATGTAGCCGTAGTAAATTTCAAAATAAAGTATTTTTATATTTTTTTCTTTTACAATTTTTTTTATTTCTGCCATTGTATTTGGTGTAAGCTCGAAAACAGAGCCTGAATTAATGACTTCTAAAACTCCAAATTCTCCTGTGATTTCTTTTAAAACCTCAAGATTTACAGAATCAATTTCTTTCTCATCAGTTGAGTTGTCTTCAATGTAATTGCAGAAACTGCATTTTCCATATCTGCATGGAAAACTTTTTAAAAGGACAATTTCTCTTTGATGTTTTCCTGTTATTTTATTATATCTTACTCCCATAAAATTTTTACATTCTCCTTTTTTGCAAATAAGAAAGGAGCAGAAAACTCTGCTCCTTATAAAACAAAATAAATTATTTTAAATTTAAGCCTAGTTTTTTATAGATGGTTAATCTGTGTAGAACATCTACCTGAAAATATCAGGATTTTTTATTCATTTACCGAATAAGTATACAGTGAATTTATAAAAAAGTCAATAAAATTTTTTACGGTTTAATATATGAGAAGCCGTCTTTTTGTCTCAATGCTATGTGGAAAATTCCTGAAGGAACAGCTTTCACAAATGAAAATACAAGAGCGGGATCTATACCAAGAGTACTTAAAGAATTTGAACAGCAGTAAATATATACTCCTTTTTGATTAAGCTCTTCAAGAGCTTCTTTAACTTTTAAAATATTTATACTTCCTGCAGCAAGACTTTTAACAGCCTGCCCATTTGCAACTATTTCAATATTTATTGTGTAATTTCCTATTTCAGCCATTTTTAAAAGACTTCCGGCATTTTTACATGTAATGGCCCATTTTTCTTCTTCATCAATATGCAGTAAAACATTTAAGATTTTGTTCATAAAATCAGCCTCCTTTGTATTATAAGATATTTTACCATAAAAAAATGTGTGATTTCAACTTTATTATAATTATTTATTGAAAAATAAAAAAAATCACCTATAATATAATTATAATATTAAAAATAAATATTCGGAGGAGACATGCCTGTATACAAATTAAAAAAATTACTTGAAGAAATTACAGAAAATAAAATTTGGGAAAGGGGAGAAAAAATTTCTGAATATGGAAACTTTACAGGAAAAGATATTTTTTCTGAAAAAAAAGATGGAAAAAATAAGTTTTTTTTGACAGGAGTATATTTAGAAAAAGAAACAGTATATACTCCTTCACTATCGTGGGAAAAGGATAAAAAAGAAATAAAAATTTCTTCTTACAGCTGTGATTGTGAATATTACAGCATAAATAAAAAGCCTTGTGAACATATAACTGGTGTTCTTTTAGATTTTCTTTTGGAAAAAGAGAGAAAAGAAAAATTAGAACATATGGAAAACGAAAAGATAAAATTACTTTTTTCCAGAAAAAATATTTTTTTGGAGAAAAAAGAAAAAAATGAAAAAAGGATAATGTTTTCTATAAAAACAGATACAAAAAATTTAAATGAGGGAAAAATTATTTTTTTTAATTTTTCTGTCTATGATAAAGCTGAGAACAGATATGAGGAAAAAGATATAGAGGAAATCTTAAAAAATGATTCAAAAGAAAGTTTTGACAAAATAAGCCTAGATTTTATAACTTTTATAAACAGTTTAAAAAAAGAGAGCAGAGAGACAAATTTTGGAAAAAATGAAATTATTATTCCTGAATTTGCTGTTGAAAAAGGTGTAAGTTTCTTAGAAGAGCTTGGAAAAAATTTTGATTCTAAGCTGAAATTTCCTTTAGAGATTATTATAAGTCAGGATTTTTATAAATATACTATTGAATTTAAAAACTTTGCAAAAGTAAAAGTTGCAGAAGAAGAGTATCTTATATATGAAAATAATGACAAAGTAAATATTTACAAAGTTGGAAGAAAGAAAGCGGAAAAAGTAAAATTTATAAAATCTCTTGAATTAAAAAATGAAAAAATGGAAATTTTTAAAAATGTTTTAAGTCTGTCAGAGATAGTCAACAGTATTTATGATTTTGGGGATATAGTTTTTGATGAAAGCATAAAATCTAAAATAATTTTAAATCCGGATATTTCAATATGCCTTTTTGTAAGTGATTTTTTCAATAAAGGGATAACAATCACCCCTCAGTTTATTTATAATGGACATACAGCAGAAGAAAATGAAAATTATGTAATTTTGGAAAATCAGGCAAAAGAAAAGCAGCTTCTTGAAAAACTAAAAGAGACATTAGAATTTTATGGATTTGAAAAAAAAGGAAATATATTTTTTCTTCCAAATGAAGAAGATGTTGTTTATGAATTTATGGCAAATTATTTGAGATTTATGACATCTCAGTATCAGATAAAAGTTTCCAAAGGGATAAAGGACAGAGAATATGGAAAAATTATTCCTAATGTTTCTGTTATTGTTGGAGAAAAAATTAATGTAAATTTTTCTTTTGAAGGAAAAAATGAAATTGACAAAAGAAAAGTAAAAAATATTTTAAAAGAAGCAGCAGCAGGAAAAAAATATTATCATATGGAAAATGAAGGAATTCTCTGCATAAATACTCCGGAGATTATAGAACTTGAAGGAATTTTATCAAGTCTTAATGCAGAAAAAGATGAAATCGATTCAGGAATTCTTATAAGGGACAAATCTTTCTTTCCTTTCATAAAAAACAGAATAGCAAACTTAAAAGAGCAGACATTTTTCAATATTATAGATAAAAGAGGATATGTAAAAAATATTCATGCCTGAGAGAAAGCGGATTTTTAAAACAGTATCAAAAGAAATCAGCATATGAACTTTTACTTTTAAGACAATTTAAAATGGGAGCAATTCTTTTTGATGATATCGGGCTTGGAAAATGTGCAGAGATTGCTGCAGCTTTAAAAACAGCTCCTCTAAAAAAACACGGAATTATCATTGCTCCTTCATACAAAATGAAATATTGGGAAAGAGAATTGTCTTTATATTTGAAAAAGAACAGTGTAAAAGTAATTTTTGGAAAAAATGAAGACAGAATAAAAAAATTTGAGAAGGTAAAAGAAGATGAAATTATGATAATGTCTTATAAAGATTTTGTAAAGGACTGGCTGCGTTTTGAATATATAAATTTTGAAATGATGATATTTGATAATCCTCTTTTTATCCCTAAAGAAGACAGCAGAGAAAAACTGCTTAATGTTTTGAAAAAAATAAAAAGCGACAGTACTTTTTGTCTGACAAATGGTTATGATGAAAAAAACTACAGAGATATTTTTTATATGTTTGAACTTATAAAACCAGGATATTTAGGGACAAAAAAAATGTTTATTTCAAAATATATAGAGGAAAAAGAAGATACAGACAGAAGAAGAGAATTTTTATCAGCTCTTACAAAACCATATCTTCTTGGAAAAACAAAAGAAAAAGTTCTTGATGAACTTCCGGAAAAAATAACAGTAAACTTATTTTTAATTATGTCTGACTATACAGAAGAGAGAAAACTTTATATGAGATATATAGAAAAAATTAATAAAATGGTTCTTTTTTATAAAAATATAGAAAAATCAAATATGAAAATTTTTACCCTTTTAGAAAGAATGAGAAAAGTATGCTGTAATGCAGAAAAAATAAAAGCAGTTTTTGGAATATTTAAAGAATGCAGCCGTGAGAATAGAAAGGTTTTCGTTGCAACAAAATATTTAGATATAGCTGAAACAATTTATAAAAAATGCTGCAGAGAATATGAAGAATGTTATTTTGTATTTTCAGATATGTCAGAAGAAAAAAAAGAAAAAATTTATAGTAAAATGTATAGTCAAGAGTATAAAGATAAATCTGTTTTTGTTGTTGCATATGATATTTCCTATGAAGAACTTCAGGAAGTTGAATATGATGTGATAATTTATTTTGATCCTCATTGGGAAAAAATATATTATAAAGACGAGAAAAAACTTTACAGAAAAAAACCTGTTGAAATAAATCTTTTGACAGAAAGAACTTTTGAAGAAAAAATTTTAAATTGGAAATCTCTTTGTGAAAATAAAATAATAAAAAATTATCTGGTTCCAAAAAATGAAGATACAAGAAGAAAACCTAAGTTTACAAAAGAAGATTTTATGGAACTTCTTTACATATAACAAAAAATTAAGGAGGTAGAAAATGGTCAGTTATTTTGATCACAGAGTTATAAAAACAGCTTTCGGAACTTTTTTTGCAATTTATGCAGCACAGCTGTTAGGAATAAAATATGGAGTGACAGCAGGAATTGTTGCAATAATAAGTATACAGGCAACAAAAAAAGAATCTGTAAAAATAGCAGTTGAAAGATTTATTGCTTCACTTGTGGGACTTTTTATTGCAGCCGTGTTTTTTTATTTTTTCGGATATACTCCTATTGTGTTTGGAGCTTTTGTCTTGGTCTTTATGCCTGTGTGCTTAAAATTTAATTTATTTCAAGGATTTTTAGCAACGGTTGTTCTAGCCACTCACATTTTGGCAGAAAAAAATATTTCTTTGATGATACTTTTTAATGAAGTTGAAATTTTGGTTCTAGGTGCAGCTACAGCAATTATTTTAAATCTTTATATGCCGGATGTGACAAAAAATTTAGAAAAAACTCATCAGGAAATAAATAAACTTATGAAACAGATTTTAAACTGTATGGGGGAAGAGCTTACCACAGGAGCAATTTCTATAGATGAAGAGAAAAATTTTAAAGAACTCAAAAAACAGCTTAATCTGGGAAGAGATTTAGCTTTTAAAGATTATAACAATGCTTTCTTTTATGCTTCAAGACATCAGATAGAACTTTTTAATATGAAGAGGGAGCAGTATAAAGTTTTAGTGAGAATGAGAAAACATTTTCATAAATTTTATCTGAGCAGCGAACATACATATATTATTGCTGATTTCACAAAAGAGGTTTCAGATTCTATAGGTGTTGACCATATTTATAAAAAAGCTCTTGTTGATTTAGAAAAAGTAAAAGAAACTTTTAAAAAGATGCCTCTTCCTCAATCAAGAGGAGAATTTGAAAACAGAGCTGTTCTTTATCAGTTTTTTAATGACATAGAAGAATTTTTAGAAATAAAAGAGGAATTTTTAAAAAGATATACTTTAGACGGAAAGAAAAAAGTTCAGAAAAATTAAATGATAAATTAAAAGCAGGGATTTTTTAAAAAATTTTTAAAATCCCTGCTTCTATAATTATAAATATTCTTTTTCAAAAATCATAAAACTTATTTCAAGTTCTATCTGTTTTTTTAATTTTTCATTTGCAAGAATAAAATCTTTATACTCAATATATCTTTCTTTCCACTCGTCAAGAGATTTTATATTTTTAAATTCAGGTCTTATATTTTCATAATCGTTTTCTACAAAAAGGCTTTCTCCCTCAAGGAAAGAAAATTCAAGTCCGTTTCTTGAAAGATTTTTAAGTTCGCTGTAATTTAAATCAAAATTTTTTACAGCTTTTAAATATTCATTTGTGATGTTGCTTCTGCTTACAGCTTCATCATCTGTACAAATTATCATAGGCACATTATATTTTCTGTAAAGAGAGAAAGGGTGTTCGTCTCCTTTTACTCCAAGAATAATTTCATTGCTTGAAAGACAGATCTCTACTGCAATTTTATTTAAATTCATAAATTTTAAAAGTTCTTTTGCATTTTCTTCCCACGGAATGCTCACACCATGCCCGATTCTTTTTACAGCTGGAAATTTCTGCTCATTTTTATTTCTTGTAAGAAAAATTGTACTGCATATTCTGTCGTTAATATCTTCTAAAGGCGAACGTAAAAGATTAAGTTCCCCTGCATGAAGAGTAAGGTTTATTTTTTTGTGGGAGCTCATATATTTTTCAGAAAGATATCTGTAAACAAAACGTATAATCTCGAGGTGATTTTCAAAATTTTCTCTTGAAAACACAGCATCTTCCGGTTCGACAATATTTACTCCTGCAATTCTCTTATCTTTTATACAGTAAAGCATAAAGCAGTATGCTTCAGCAAAAAATTTATTAAGAGGGGAGCTTACTCTTGAAAGAAAAGGAACATATTTAATTGTAAAATCTTCAGCTCCGTTTTCATTTAAAAATTTTTCTCTTTCATCTAAAAATTCTTTTACTTTAAGATAATTTTCTTCGTTATCAAGAGAATCAAGTTTTTTACAATATTCTGCCATATTTTTAAGTTCAAAATTTCCAAAACTTTCTACAGTTTCAGTAAATAAATTTTTAATTTCCTGCGGAACAGCTTCAGAAATAACTTCAAGATATTTTACATTCTGCATCTTGTTTCTTTTTATTATTTCAAGGAGCATATCATTTTCATCTCTTTTACTGCTTAAAACAGAAAAAAAAGTGCTGAAAAAATGTTTTGCTCCGTCAGAATTTTTATCCCACCCTCTCATTGAAAAGTTATTAAACATATTATCTGTATAATTTTTTTCAAATTCATCTATGGATATAATCTGTGAATTTTTATCAGAATTTTCATATTCGATATCATTTAAAAAGATATTTTTTCTCAAATCATAATAAGAATTTTTTTTCACTGCATCTTCATAAACAAATTCTGCATAACTTCCTCCTAAAGAATGATTGTGAAGATCAGCCCCTTTAGGCATGGCTTTTAAAAACATTATAAGTTCGGGAATATTATTTTTTATTTTCTTAAATTTTTCTTCCATTTTTCCCTCCTCTCTTTTTCTAAAAATAAAAAATTGTTGTAATATATCTGTAATATAAAATCTTAAAAATTTCATAATTAAGTGGGACAATCTATAAAATTTTATTTTTATAAATTTATGTTGATGAAATTTTTTATGGAGAAAATTTTATTACTACAGATTTCTACAACAATTTTTCAAATAATTTTTATAATTCCTGTCTTCCTTCAAGTGCTTTTGCAATAGTTGCACTATCAGTAAATTCAATATTTCCACCCATGGGAATACCGCTTGCTATTTTTGTAAGAGTGATTCCAAAAGGTTTTATAAGTTTTGTAAGATAAAGAACAGTTGTTTCTCCTTCAAGATCAGGATTAAGGGCAAATATAATTTCTTTTATATCATCTTTTGCAATTCTTTCTAAAAGAGATTTGATATTAAGTTTATCTGGTGTAACTCCATTAAGAGGAGCAATTTTTCCATTAAGTACATGGTAAACACCGTTATATTTTCCTGTCTTTTCAAGAGGGATAATATCTTTACTGTCTTCAACAATACAAATTATACTTCTGTCTCTGGCTTCGTTGCTGCATATGTCACACAATTCATTTTCACTGAAATTACCGCAGACAGAACATTTTTTGACGAATTTTTTTACATTCAGCATAGCTTCTGAAAATTTTTCAACTTCATTTTCGTCCATATCAAGTACATGAAAAGCTAATCTTGCTGCACTCTTTCTTCCAATCCCTGGAAGTTTGTGAAATTCATCAATAAGTTTTTCCAAATATCTTGTTGACATTCCTTACCTCTTATTTGTTTTGAGCTGTTGGAGCTTTAAAGTTTCTTATTGCTTTTATAAGTTCTTTTCTTTCTTTTCCAAGGTCAGCATTTTTTATAATGTAGTCGCTTACTCTTTCTTCGTAGTCAGCTTTCATGTTTTCAACTATTGCCATGAAATCATCATAACACATAGTAGGTTTTACATATTCCTCCAAATTGTTTAAAAGTGTTACTCTTTTTCTGTTATCTCTTATTTTTCTTTCGTTGTCTTCAATTTCTCTTTCAATTTTATTTTTTCTTCTAGCTTTTCTTACTAATTCTAATGCATTATCCATAATAATCCTCCTTAAATAATGAAACTGTATTTCTGTATGTACATTTTATAACATTGAGAGTGAATTTGCAATCTAAGAAAACAGGAATGTTGTAATTTAGTGTTAAATATGGTAATATTCAAATATAGATACAACTAATTGGAGGGAAATAATGGGATTTTTTAACAAACTATTTGGAAAAAATAAAAAAGAAAATGAAACTTTAGTGAAAGAGGAAAAATTTGAAGAAAAAAATAAAATAAATTCAGAAACAGAAAATAGGGAAAAAACAGATATTTCATTAGAAATAGAAAAAAATGAAAAAGAAAATTTAAATGAAAAAAAGGAAATCGAAGAGAAAAGTATAATAATAAAAGAAAGGGAAGAAAAAATTCAGCCTGAAAAACAAGAAGGTTTTTTTGCTTCTTTAAAAGAAAAGCTTTTCCGTACAAGAGAAGGACTTTTTGGAAAAATAAAAAATATATTTTCAGGAAGAACTGTCATTGATGAAGAATTATATGAAGAACTTGAGGACCTTTTAATTCAATCTGATATTGGAATGGATATGACAATAAAAATAGTAAATGCTCTTGAAAAAGAAGTAAAAGCCAGAGGAATAAAAGACCCTGCTGAAATTTATTCTGTCCTAAAGGAAGTGATGAGCAGATTTCTTATTGACGGAGATAATAAACTTGATATAAGAGAAGGAGAACTTAATGTAATTCTTGTTGTCGGTGTAAACGGAGTCGGAAAGACAACTACAATAGGAAAAATTGCAAAGAAATTAAAAAATTCAGGAAAAAAAGTAATAATAGGTGCAGCAGACACATTCAGAGCAGCTGCAGTAGAACAGCTTGAAGAGTGGGGAAAAAGAGCCAATGTTGAAGTCATTAAAAAAGAAGAAGGAAGTGATCCTGGAGCAGTTGTTTATGACACTATTCAAGTGGGAATTGACAAAAAAGCTGATGTTGTAATAATTGATACAGCGGGAAGACTTCACAATAAAAATAATCTAATGAAAGAGCTAGAAAAGATAAATAATATAATAATAAAAAAACTTGGTCATTCAAGATATGAGTCAATTCTTGTTATAGATGGAACAACAGGACAGAATGGTCTTACTCAGGCAAAAGTTTTTAATGAAGCAACAAAGCTTACAGGATTTATTGTTACAAAACTTGATGGTACTGCTAAGGGAGGAATAGTCTTCAGTATATCAGAAGAAATTAAAAAACCAATAAAATATATTGGTGTTGGTGAAAAAATTGATGATTTGAGAGAGTTCAATACGAAAGATTATATAGATGCAATTTTTGACTAAAAAAATAAAATTTATTTTTCCTTTTGAAATCAATCCCTAGGAAAAGTGTGTAAAAAAATATGAAAAATAATTGTAATAAATTGGAAAATTTGTTAATATATATTTGAATAAAGTTTACATATTTTTGATAAGGGTTAACACTCAGAGGAAAAATGGAAACAAAAAATTTATTTATAAAATGAAATATGTTATTTCAAGGAGGAACTAAAGTGAGTTTTTTAGGTCAAGTAAGAAAAAGAGCTTTAAAAGCTAACAAAAGAATTGTATTACCAGAATCAGGAGATGAAAGAGTTCTTAGAGCTACTGCTGAAATTTTAAGAGAAAAATTAGCTCGTCCAATATTAATTGGAGAAGAAAGCAAAATAATGTATGATGCAAAAGCATACAACATCTCTTTAGAAGGGGCAAAAATAGTAAACCCAGCTACTTTTGAAAGAATGGACGAATATGCTCACAAATTAGCTGAATTAAGAGCTAAAAAAGGAATGACTTTTGAACAAGCTAAAGAAATATTATCTAACGATATCAACTTCTTTGGAGCTATGCTTGTAAAAATGGGAGATGCAGACGGAATGGTTTCTGGAGCTTTATCTCCAACAGCTAAAGTTTTAAAAGCAGGAATTCAAGTAATAGGAACTAAACCTGGAGTAAAAACAATATCTTCAGTATTTATTATGGAATTATCTCAATTCAAAGATTTATATGGAGGAGTTTTAGTATTCGGAGACTGTTCAGTAATTCCTAGACCAACTTCTGAACAACTTGCAGATATTGCTTGTGAAGCTGCTGAATCAGCAAGAGTAATAGCTGGAATCAATCCAAGAGTTGCTCTTCTTACATTCTCAACTAAAGGATCAGCTCAACATGAATGTGTAGATTTAGTTAAAGAAGCAGGAAGAATTTTAAGAGAAAGAAAAGTTGGATTCAGATTTGACGATGAATTACAAGCTGACGCAGCCCTTGTAAAATCAGTTGGAGAAATCAAAGCTCCATTATCTGATGTATCAGGAAATGCAAACGTATTAATATTCCCTAACTTATCAGCAGGAAATATCGGATACAAATTAGTTCAAAGACTTGCTGGAGCTAAAGCATTTGGACCAATAATCCAAGGTGTTGCTTCTCCTATCAACGACTTATCAAGAGGATGCAACGTAGAAGATATCGTTGTTTTAACAGCTATCACTTCTGCTCAAGCATGCTTAGAATGTTGTGAAGACTAGTTTATAAAAATATTATTTATTATTTGAGAAAAAAATATATTATTGAGGAGTGTCGAAATTAATGAAAGTATTAGTAATAAACTGTGGGAGTTCATCTCTTAAATATCAATTATTAAATCCTGAAACAAAAGAATTATTTGCAATAGGACTATGTGAAAGAATAGGAATTGAAGGATCTAAAATGGAATATGAAGTTCCAGCTAAAGATTTTGAAATTACTGTAACTGAGCCAATGCCAACACACAAAGAAGCATTAGCATTAGTTATAAATGCAATAACAGATAAAGAACATGGAGTTGTAGCTTCTGTTGATGAAATTGATGCTATAGGACACAGAGTTGTTCACGGTGGAGAAGATTTTGTTAAATCTGTTTTAATAACAGAAGAAGTTATAAAAGGTGTAGAAGCAAATAATGAACTTGCTCCATTACACAATCCAGCAAACTTAATAGGAATCAGAACTTGTCAAGAACTTATGCCTGGTAAACCAAATGTAGGAGTATTTGACACAGCATTCCATCAAACAATGCCGGCTGAAGCATTTATGTATGCTCTTCCATATGAAGATTATACAGAATTAAAAGTAAGAAAATATGGATTCCACGGAACATCTCATAAGTTTGTTTCTCAAGAATGCTTAAGAGAATTAGGAAATCCAGAACATTCAAAAATAATTGTTTGTCATCTAGGAAACGGAGCTTCAATATCTGCTGTAAAAGATGGAAAATGTATAGATACATCTATGGGACTTACTCCATTACAAGGTGTAATGATGGGAACTAGATGTGGAGATATAGATCCTGCTGCAGTATTATTCATAAAAGGAAAAAGAGGACTTACAGATAAAGAAATGGATAACAGATTAAATAAACAATCTGGAATCTTAGGAATATTTGGAAAATCTTCTGACTGCAGAGATATGGAAAACGGAGTTGCTGAAGGAGACGAAAGAGCAATTCTTGCAGAAAAAATGTTTATTTATAAAATAAAAGCATATGTAGGAAATTATGCAGCTCAATTAGGTGGAGTAGATGCTATCTGCTTTACAGGAGGAATTGGAGAAAATGCTGCTCACATAAGAGAAGCAGTTGTTGAAGGATTAGAATTCATGGGAATTAAAATTAACAAAGAAGTTAATGCAGTTAGAAAAAAAGGAATTGTTGATTTAACAGCAGCAGATTCTAAAACAAAAATCTTCAAAATACCTACAAATGAAGAACTTGCAATAGCAAGAGATACTTACGAAATAGTAAGCAAAAAATAAAAGAACCAGAAAAATATAAATATTTAAAGATAATTAAGGAAAATATAGACAATTTTTCGATTTATTGGTAAAATAAGTGTGTGTGCGATTATTATGTCGCACACATAAAAATAAAGCAGCAATGTGATTTTAAAAATAAAACTCAAAGTTAAATAAAAGGGAGGAACCAAAATGGCAAAAAAAATGCAATCTATGGATGGTAACCAAGCAGCTGCATATACATCATATGCGTTTACAGAAGTAGCAGGAATCTATCCAATAACTCCATCATCTCCAATGGCTGAATATGTAGATGAATGGGCATCAAAAGGAATGAAAAACATCTTTGACGTACCAGTAAAAGTTGTTGAAATGCAATCAGAAGCAGGAGCAGTTGGTACAGTTCACGGATCTTTACAAGGAGGAGCTTTAACAACTACATTCACAGCTTCTCAAGGATTACTTTTAAAAATTCCTAACATGTACAAAATAGCTGGAGAATTATTACCAGGAGTTATGCACGTTGCAGCAAGAACTTTATCAGTTCAAGCTATCAATATCTTCGGAGATCACCAAGACGTGTATGCAACTAGACAAACTGGTTGGGCAATGCTTGCATCTAACTCAGTTCAAGAAGTAATGGATTTAGGAGGAGTTGCTCACTTATCAGCAATTAAAGCTAGTGTTCCATTCTTACACTTTTTTGATGGATTCAGAACTTCTCACGAAATTCAAAAAGTAGAAGTTATGGACTATGAAGTTTACAAAAACTTAATAGATATGGAAGCTGTTGAAAAATTCAGAAAAAGAGCTATTAACCCTGAATTCCCAGTAACTAAAGGTTCATGTCAAAACGACGACATCTACTTTGCATCAAGAGAAGCTCAAAACAAATACTATGATGCAATTCCTGATATCGTAGCTCACTACTTAGATGAAATTTCTAAAGTAACAGGAAGAGATTACAAACCTTTCAACTACTATGGACATCCAGAAGCTGACAGAGTAATCGTTGCTATGGGTTCAGTTTGTGAAACAGCTGAAGAAGTTGTTGACAACTTAATCAAAAACGGACAAAAAGTTGGTTTAGTAAAAGTTCACTTATACAGACCATTCTCTGAAAAATATTTCTTCAACGTTTTACCAAAAACAGTTAAGAAAATCGCAGTTCTTGACAGAACTAAAGAATCTGGAGCATTAGGACAACCTTTATATCTTGACGTTGTTGCTTTATTCAACGGAAGAGAAGAATCTCCAGTAATCATCGGTGGAAGATATGGTGTTGGAGGACATGATACTACTCCATCTCAAGTATTCGCAGTTTACGATGAATTATTAAAAGACGCTCCTATGAGAGACTTTACAGTAGGTATAGTTGATGATGTTAACCACACTTCATTAAAAGAAACTAACTTCACTGTAGTATCTGACGAAGACGTTAAAGCTTGCTTATTCTATGGATTAGGAGCAGACGGAACAGTTGGAGCTAACAAAAACTCAATAAAAATCATCGGAGATAAAACAGACTTATATGCTCAAGCATACTTTGCATATGACTCTAAAAAATCTGGAGGAGTTACTAGATCTCACTTAAGATTTGGTAAAAAACCTATAAGATCAACTTACTTAATAGAAGCTCCTACATTCGTAGCATGTTCAGTACCAGCTTACATTGGACAATACGATATGATAGGTGGACTTAAAAAAGGTGGAACTTTCTTACTAAACTGTGTATGGGATAAAGAAGAAATTCTTAACCACATTCCTAACAGTGTTAAAAAAGTTTTAGCTGAAAAAGAAGCTAAATTCTATATTGTAAATGCAACTAAACTTGCTCAAGAAATAGGATTAGGAAACAGAACAAATACAATAATGCAATCTGCATTCTTCAAATTAGCAGACATTATTCCATTTGAACAAGCTCAACAATACATGAAAGATTATGCTAAAAAATCTTATGCTAAAAAAGGTGACGATATAGTTCAACTTAACTATAACGCTATTGATAAAGGAGCAGACGGAATCGTTGAAATTCCTGTTGATCCAGCATGGAAAGATTTAGTTCCTGAAGAAAATATAGCTCATAAAGAATATGCTTCTGAATGTTCTTGTGATGCAACAGTTCATTATGCTAGAGAAATAGCATACCCTGTTAACCACGTTAAAGGATATGACTTACCAGTTTCTACATTTAATGGATATGAAGACGGAACAATGGAAAACGGATTAGCAGCATTCGAAAAAAGAGGAATAGCTGTAAACGTTCCTGAATGGAAAATAGAAAACTGTATCCAATGTGGACAATGTGCTTATGTATGTCCTCACGCAGCAATCAGACCATTCTTATTAGATGAAGCTGAAGTTGCAGCTGCACCAGCAGATATAGAATTCAAAGCTCCAATAGGAAAAGGATTAGAAGGATACAAATATAGAATGCAAGTTTCTATAATGGATTGTACAGGATGTGGATCTTGTGCTAACGTATGTCCAGCTAAAGAAAAAGCTCTTGTAATGATTCCTTTAGACGAAGCTAAAGCTAAAAATGAAGACAAACATGCTCATTACATGTTCAACAAAGTTACTTACAAAGATAACTTAATGGCTAAAAATACAGTTAAAGGATCTCAATTCGCTCAACCACTATTTGAATTCAATGGTGCTTGTCCAGGATGTGGAGAAACTCCTTACTTAAAAGCTATAACTCAATTATTCGGAGAAAGAATGATGGTAGCTAACGCTACAGGATGTTCTTCAATCTACTCTTCATCTTCTCCATCAACTCCTTATTGTAAAAATGCAAACGGACACGGACCATCATTCGGTACTTCATTATTCGAAGACAATGCTGAATATGGAATGGGAATGCACGTTGCAGTTGAAACATTAAGAGACAGAATCCAAGACGTAATGGAAAAAGGAATGGATAAAGTTCCTGCTGAAGTTGCAGAATTATTCAAAAAATGGATTGCTAACAGAACAAGCGGAGCTGTAACTCAAGAAGTTAAAGAACAATTAGTTCCTATGTTAGAAGCTGCTGGTGACTGTGAAGTTGCTAAAGAAATCTTAGGATTAAAACAATACCTAGTTAAAAAATCTCAATGGATTTTCGGAGGAGACGGTTGGGCATATGACATCGGTTATGGTGGATTAGACCACGTTCTTGCTACTAATGAAGATGTTAACGTAGTAGTTCTAGATACAGAAGTTTACTCTAACACTGGAGGACAAGCTTCTAAATCAACTCCTACAGGAGCAACTGCTAAATTCGCTGCTGCTGGTAAATCATTCAAGAAAAAAGACCTTGCTGCAATCGCTATGTCTTATGGACATATCTATGTTGCACAAGTATCTATGGGTGCTAACCAACAACAATATCTAAAAGCTATCCAAGAAGCTGAAGCATACAATGGACCATCTCTAATCATAGCTTACTCTCCATGTATCAACCATGGAATCAAAAAAGGAATGAGCAAAGCTCAAACTGAAATGAAATTAGCTACTGAATGCGGATACTGGCCAATATTCAGATATAACCCTATGTTAGAAAAAGAAGGTAAAAACCCTCTACAACTAGATTGTAAAGAACCTAACTGGGATAAATATCAAGAATATCTATTAGGAGAAGTTAGATATGCTACTCTAGCTAAATCTAACCCAACTGAAGCTGAAGCATTATATGCTAAAAACAAAGCAGATGCTAAGAGAAGATGGAAACAATATGTAAGACTTGCAGCTATGGACTTCTCTAACGAAGACTAATTGCAGTGAGCATATAGTTTAAATCAAAAATCTTAAATAGTTAAGAATATCAACGGTACAGTTTAAAAGCTGTACCGTTTTTATTTAAATATTTATTTACATGTTTTTTATTTTATGTATGGTGAAAATATGTTATACTTATAATTATCAAAAACTACATATAAAATTTTTGTAATAGGGTGATTATAAATGAGACTATCAAATGATTTGGGAAAAGATTCTGTTTTGGGGCTGGTTTTTAAACTTGCTGTTCCCACAATATTGGCACAGCTGGTAAATCTTCTTTACAGTATAGTGGATAGAATGTATATTGGTCATATTCCTATTGAAGGGAGCATGGCTCTTGCAGGTGTTGGTGTCTGCGGGCCGATAACCACATTTCTTTCATCTTTTGGAACACTTGTAGGAATTGGTGGTTCAATTCTTATGTCTATAAGAATGGGAGAGGGAAAAATGAAAAAAGCCCAGCATATTTTGGCAAACAGTTTTTTTGCTCTTTCAGTAATTGGAATATCTCTTACAATAATATTTTTGATTTTGAAAAATAAACTTATAATGCTTTTTGGAGCAAGTTTGGTGACATTTCCTTATGCAAATACATACCTTACAATTTATACTCTGGGAACTTTTTTTGCTCTTATGGCAGTGGGGCTTAATTTTTTTATAGCCTGCCAGGGATTTCCTATGGTGAGTATGTTTACTGTAATTATTGGAGCTGTCACAAATATTATTCTTGATACAGTATTTATTTTTAAAATGGGAATGGGAGTTTCCGGGGCTGCATGGGCAACTGTAATTGCACAAACTTTATCTTTTGCTTTTGCTTTTAAATTTTTAACAGGAAATAAAACAAGAGTAAAAATAGTTTTCAGAGGTTACTCATTCAGAATTATAAAAAATATTATAAAATTTGGATTTTCTCCGTTTTTTATAACAACAACAGACAGTGTTATTCTTATTGCTCTTAATGCAATGCTGCAGAAATATGGAGGAGCAGGAAAGGGAGATCTGCTTATTTCAGGAGCAGCAATAATTCAAAGCTATATTCTTCTTATAACAGGACCTCTGCTTGGACTTTCCGGAGGAACACAGCCTCTTTTAAGCTTTAACTACGGAGCTAAAAAAATAGAGAGAGTTAAGCAGGCAGAAAAATATATTGTAATTTTTGCCCTTGTGATGACAAGCACAATGTTTATTTTGACAAGATTTATTTCTCCATATTTTATATCATTCTTTACTAATGAAAAAGAACTTTCATACATTGCTTATGAGGGAATAAAGGCGAGTCTTTGGGGAATAATTCCTCTGTCTTTTCAATACTGCTTTGTAGACGGCTTTACTTCTGTGGGAAGGATAAAAACTGCTTTTGGACTTTCTATGTTTAGAAAATGTACCTATGTTTTAAGTGTGTGTGTGCTGCCTGTTTTCTTTGGAGCAGAATCAGCATTCTTTGCCCAATCTGTAGGAGATTATATTGGGGCAACAATGTGTGTTATAATTTTTAGTCTGATTTTTAATAAACATCTTGAAAGACGTGTAAAACAAAATTAAAAAGGAAAATAAAAGGGCTGCTGTATTTATTTTACGGCAGCCTTAGTTATATTTTTTATGTGAGTGGAAGTAAATCAGATTTTAATATCTTTTCTTTTTTTATTGTAAGTTCACGGAAATAAACATTATTTAAAAATTTTAGAATTGATTTTGAAATATCTTTGCTCTTTCCATAATGAAAAACTTCTTTATCAAGAATTAAATCGTATTTTTCAGTCTGTCCTGTAAAAGCTATGGCAATATCAATATCCATTGTAATCTCGTTTGTAAACTTAGTTCTTACTGCATTATAAGTTTTAAGAGCTTTTTCTTTATTTTCCCCTTTGCTTTTATCATTGAAATCAATATTATATTTTTTTTCAAGTTTATCTTTTAAATTATGTAAAGTTTTATTATAAGATTTTGTTTTATAATAATTATCTAAAATATATGAATAGTCTACAAGAATAATTTTTTCTGAGTTGGAAAAACTGCTTGCAGACAAAATAAAAAAACAGGTAAGTAATAATTTTTTCATTATGCCTCCTTTGTTCATAAAAGAATTATATAACATTTACATAAATTAAGCCAGAAAAAAAATTAAAAATATTGTGTGGTATCTGGTATAATATATTAGATAGGAAATATTTAGAGGAGAGTGCTGCTTTGTTTGGACTTAAAATTTTTATACTAATTATAGATTTATTAATTTTTGGATTGGGAATATATTACAAAAAACATATTGCTATAGTCAGTGCCGGTGTGTTTTTATTTTATTTTTTGTGGCTTTTCAGAAAGTGGAAAAAAATAAACTGCAGAAATAATTTTACAGTGAGAGCAAAAGTTACAAGTGATATAATTCTTTTTTTTATGATAATTCTTACTTTAAGACTTTATAATGTGCAGGTTATAAATAAAGAAAAATACAGGGCTGTCGTTGAAAAGCAGATACAGGGAGTTTACAATATAAAAGGGAATAGAGGAAATATTTATGATAATGCAGGGAGAGAGCTTGCTTATAATGTAAATGTTTATAATGTATCTGTCGATCCTACAAGAGTGGCAGGGAACAGACGTGCAATGGATGCTGTAAAAGAAATTATTGATGATACGGAAATAAAAAAAGAATATAAAAAATTTATAAATGAAATAAAAGAAGATGCCAAAAAAGGAAGAAGATATAAACTTTTTTCAAAAGAAGTGAGTGAAAGAGATAATGAAAAAATATTAAAAATTAAAAAGAAATATAAACTTATAAACAACGAGATATTTATCCAAAAAGAAAGCAGAAGAAAATATTATAAAAAAGAACTTTACCAGACAATAGTGGGGACAGTTGGATTTGTCGGTGCAGACAGCGAGATGACAGGAACTGTCGGGATAGAAAAAGGATACGAAGATTATCTTAAAGGGAGAACAGCAAAAAGAAAAAATATTTTTGCAAAAAATAGAAGTCTTATGCTTCCAACGGCAAAGGAAGAACTTGCTCTTAATCTTAATGGAAAAAGTATTTATCTTACAATAGACAGGGATATTCAGTATATTCTTAATGATGAAATGAAAAAACATTATGAATTTACACAATCAGAAGAGGCTTATGCTGTAATAGTAGATCCAAATACAGGAGAAATTCTTGCTTCTTCAGTGTTCAGCAAGAAAAAAAACAGTTACAGAAACCCTATATTTCAAAATCAGATTGAGCCGGGATCAATATTTAAACCTATTGTTGTTGCAGGAGCACTGCAGGACGGGTATATAACAAAAAACAGCACATTTGATGTTAAAGACGGAAGAATACAAAAATATAATCATACAATAAAAGAAGCCAGCAAATCTACAAAAGGTGTGCTTACTCTTCCACAGGTTTTAGAAAAATCAAGTAACGTTGCTATGGTTTTAATAAGTGATAAATTTAATAATGCAACAATGGAAAATTATCTTGAAAATTTTGGATTTTATGGAAGAACAGGTGTAGATTTTCCATATGAGGTAAAACCATACACAACACCGAGCAGAAGGTGGGATGGACTTAAAAAATATACAATATCTTTCGGACAGGGGATAGCAGTTACACCGATACAGATGGCAGCAGCATTTTCAGCTATTGTAAACGGCGGAAAACTTTATAAGCCTTATCTTGTTTCTAAAATAGTAAATGAAGACGGGGTTGTAATAAGAAGAAATCTTCCAAAAGTTGTAGGAAATCCCATTGATGAAAAAACTTCAAAACTTATGAGAGAGATGCTTGAAAATGTTGTTGAAGTCGGGGGAGGAAGACAGGCAAAACTTGAAGGATACAGAATTGGGGGAAAAACAGGTACAGCACAGATAAGCGGCGGTAAAAAAGGATATATAAAAGATGACTATTTAACTTCCTTTGTTGGATTTTTCCCTGCTGATAAACCAAAATATTTAGGAATAATAATGTTTTATAAGCCACAGGTAAGCAATGAAGTAAGATACGGTGGTCTTGTTGCAGCTCCTGTATTCAGAGAAGTTATAAAACGTATTACAATGAATAAAAGTATTGAGTCAAATGATATTGCTCAGATAGGTACAGCTGTAAAGCAGACAAGAAAAGATTATGTGGAAAAAATTACAACAATGCCGGATTTAAAAGGAATGTCTCCAAGAGATGTTGTAAATCTTTTCAAAAATGAAAATATAGATATAAAAATAGATGGAATAGGAGTTGTAGAAAATCAATATCCTGCTCCAAAAGAAAGTCTTGAGAATGTAGAAGAGATAAAAATTTATTTGAAGTAGGTGAGAAAGGTGAGGTTTTACAAATTATGTGTAGATGGGACAAATTCTTTTTTCACTTATTGTGATGAAAATGATGAATATAAAATAGGGGACAGGGTAGCTGTAAATTTTAGAGGAAAAGAACATGGAGCACTTATTGTTGAGCCTGAAAATAAAAATGAATTTGAATTTAAAGTTCTTCCTATAAAAAGAAAACTTGCAAATGAGATTTCTCTTGATGAAACATATATGAAAATGCTTTTGTGGGTGAGAAATTATTATATGTGCAAATTTGAGCAGATTCTTAAAGCAGCTATTCCATCAGATTTAAAAGTCAAATATGATGAGGTTTATAAACTTACAGAGACAGGGAGAAATGATTATAAAAATCCCATTGTAAACTATTTTTTAGAGAGGGAGCAGGTGACAAAGCCTGTTCTCCGTAAACATTTTTCAAATGAATTTATAAAATCTGCTGTTGAAAAAAATATTTTAACAGTAAACATGAATAAAAAAATATGCTATAATTTTAAGTCAGAATTAAACTGCGAAAATATAAATTTTTCTGAAAATGAAGATTTAAAAAAACTGAAAGATTATTTTACCAGAAAAAGTGAAATGATGAAGACAAGTCTTGAAAATAAATTTTCTAAAAAAGATATTGAAAAACTTGTAAAAGATGAAAAACTTATATTTATAAAAAGGGTAAAAGAAAAAGAAGAAAAGAAAGAAATTCTTAAGAGTGAAGAAAATATAATCGAAAATGCTGTACTTAATGAGGAACAGCAAAAAGTAAGAGATGAGATTTTAAACTCTGATAAAAAATATTTTCTTATAAAAGGAATAACAGGTTCAGGGAAAACAGAAATTTATATAAATCTTGTGAGGGAAGCTCTTTTAAGAGGAAAAGGCTCACTGTTTTTAGTTCCTGAAATTTCTCTTACTCCTCAGATGGTAGAAAGATTTAAAAGAGAATTTAATGAGGGAGTAGCAATACTTCACAGCAGGCTTTCCAATAAAGAAAGGGGAGAAGAGTGGCTTAAAATTTATTCTGGGGAAAAAAAAGTTGTCTTAGGGGTACGTTCAGCAGTTTTTGCTCCTGTAAAAAATCTTGAATATATAATTATTGACGAAGAACATGAGGGAAGCTATAAACAGGACAGCTCTCCAATATACAATGCAAAATTTGTGGCACTTAGAAGAGCAGGTTTAGAAAACTGTAAAGTTATTTTAGGCTCTGCAACTCCCTCTGTAGAAAGTTATTATTACGGCAAAAAAAATATATTTGAACTTCTTTCTCTTGAAACAAGATACAATAATGCAGTTCTTCCAGATGTGGAAATTGTGGATATGAAAGAGGAAGATGATAGTTTTTTTAGCCGTGAACTTTTAAAAAATATAAGGGAAACACTTCTTAGAAAAGAGCAGGTAATTTTACTTTTAAATAGAAAAGGATATTCTACAATGGTCCAGTGTAAAGACTGCGGGCATATAGAAGAGTGTGAACACTGCTCAATAAAAATGAGCTATTATCACAGCAAGAGAACTTTAAAATGCAATTACTGCGGAACAGAAAAGAAATTTAACGGGAAATGTTCAAACTGCGGAAGTACAAATCTTGACTTTGGCGGAAAAGGTGTTGAACAGGTGGAACATAAGCTGAGAGAATATTTTGATGTTCCCATTGTGAGAATGGACGGAGAGAGTGCAAAAGAAAAAAATTTCTATAAAGAAACTTATTATAAATTTCTTAACAGAGAATATGATATAATGATAGGGACACAGCTTATTGCAAAGGGGCTTCACTTTCCAAATGTAACTCTTGTTGGAGTAATAAATGCAGATATGATTTTAAGTTTTCCAGATTTTAGAGCGGGAGAAAAAACATATCAGCTTATAACTCAGGCAGCAGGACGGGCTGGAAGAGGGGATAAAAAAGGAAAAGTAATAATTCAGACTTATCAGCCTGAAAATTATGTTATGGAAAAAATTATGAAAAATGATTATGAGGGGTTTTATAACTCTGAAATAGAGATGAGAAAAATACTTGAATATCCCCCATTTTCAAAAATAATAAATATTGGAATCTCTTCTTCAAATGAGGAAAAGCTGGAAAAAACAGCAAGAAAATTATTTGAAGCAGTGAAAAAAGATTATGTTGAAGTTTACGGCCCAGATAAAAGTCTTGTTTATAAAGTGAAGGACAGATACAGAGAAAATATATTTATAAAAGGAAATAAAAAAAATATAGATTATTATAAAAAAGAGCTGGAAAAAATTCTTTCAGAATTTAATGATGAGGGGTGCAGAATTGTAGTTGATGTTGACCCTGTAAATCTTATATAATAGTAAAGGAGAATGGAAATGGTATACGAAATAAAAAAATACGGAGAAGAATGTCTTGGGAAAGAGTGTGTTCCTGTTGAAAAAATAACAGAAGAAACATTAAAAATTCTTGAAGATATGGTTGAAACTATGCACGAAGCAAACGGGGTTGGCCTAGCTGCTCCTCAAGTCGGGATAAATGAAAGATATTTTGTAATAGATATCGGCGACGGTGTAGTAAGAAAAATAATAAATCCGGAAATTTTAGAATATTCTGAAGAGTTTACTGAAACTGATGAGGGGTGTTTAAGTGTTCCCGGAATTTATAAAAAAGTTAAGAGAGCATATGAGATAAAAGTTAAGTATTTAAATGAAAATGGAGAAGAAAAAGAGGAAACTATGACAGGATTTTTAGCCAAGGCTTTTCAGCATGAGTTTGACCACCTTTCAGGAACTCTTTTTATAGAAAGAATATCTCCTGTGGCAAAAAGACTTATTTCTCAAAAATTAAAACAGCTTAAGAAAGAGACAATGAAAGAGCATAAAAATCTTAATAAGTAAGGGGGATTTATTATGATAAATTCTAAAAGAGTAGGAGCTGTGCTTTGGATTTTATTTACAATTGCAAGTTTTGCTCCGAATATGTATAGAAGCTGTGTAAAAATTTCTAAGCTGGAAAATGAAATATCTTCTCTTAAAGAAAGTCAATGCAGTATAAAAGAGAAAATAAAAATGTATGAAGAAGAAACTGAAAAGTTAAAAGATATAGATAACAGAGAAAAAATGGTTCGTGACAAACTCCAGATGGTAAAACACGGAGAAAAAATTTATAGAGTGACAAAATAAAGGAGGAAATTTTAAATGAAAAGAGAATTGGCACTTGAATTCGCCAGAGTAACTGAAGCGGCAGCACTTGCAGCACAAAAATGGGTGGGAAGAGGAGACAAAAACCTTGCTGACGGAGCAGCTGTTGAAGCTATGAGAAATGTCCTTAACAGAATTAAGATTGATGGGGAAATAGTAATTGGAGAGGGAGAAATAGATGAAGCTCCAATGCTTTATATCGGTGAAAAAGTAGGTTTAAAATATAATCCTGAAAAAATAGAAGAATTTAGAGAAGATGAACTTTCAGCAGTTGATATTGCAGTTGATCCAATCGAAGGAACAAGAATGACAGCACAAGGGCAGCCAAATGCAATCGCAGTTCTTGCAGCAGCTCAAAGAGGAACTTTCTTAAAAGCTCCAGATATGTATATGGAAAAACTTGTTGTCGGTCCAGAGGGAAGAGGGGCAATAGACCTTGATAAATCTTTAGAAGATAATATAAGAAGTGTTGCAAAAGCTCTTAAAAAAGATGTAAAAGATATGATGATAGTTGTTCTTGATAAACCAAGACATAAAAAAGCTATGGAACAAATAAGAGACCTTGGAGCAAAACTTTATGCACTTCCAGACGGAGACGTTGCAGGTTCTATACTTACATCAATAGTTGATTCTGATGTAGATATGCTTTATGGAATCGGAGGAGCTCCAGAGGGAGTAATTTCTGCTGCAATTATAAAAGTTCTTGGTGGAGATATGCAGGGAAGACTTCTTTTAAGAAGTGATGTAAAAGGTTCTGATGATAAAAATGATAAAATTTCTGCTGATGAAAAAAGAAGATGTGATGAAGTTGGTGTAGAAGTTGGTAAAAAACTTCTTCTTGATGACTTAGTAAAAACTGATGAAATTATATTCTCTGCAACAGGAATTACAAGCGGAGACCTTTTAGAAGGAGTTAAGAGAAAAGGAAATATTGCAAGAACTCAGACTCTTGTTGTAAGAGGAAGCAGTAAAACTGTAAGATACATTAACTCTGTTCATAATCTTGAATATAAAGATATTTATCTTGAAAAATTATTAAAAGATTAATTTGGAGGGAAGATGTTTTTTTACGAAGATTTTATAAAAAAATTAGACAGCAGTGCAGAGGGACATGGTATTGAGAAATTTACTCTTGATGCTAAAAAAACTGTTGTATGGCTTGGAACAGGAATACCATTTTTTATTGCTGGAGTTTTAGAACTTTATATAAGCTATACAAAAGATTTTGCTGTAACAGATCTTGTTATCGGAATAATTTTCTTTCTTTTAAGTGCAAGACATTTAAAAATGTATTTTAGTTATAAAATTATTCTTGATTTCAATGAGAAAAAATTAAAAAGTAAAGATGTAACTTTTGAATTTGACAACATAGCAAGCTGTACACTTAAAGAGCAGGTTATCGGAAAGAAAAGAAGAATGGACGTTGTTCTTGATGTGGTTACAAAAGACGGGCAGGAAATAATAATTCCTCTTATGATGAATAAGAAACTTAGATTTGCAAGTCTTATGAAAAACAGTTTAGGAAGAAGATTTTTAATACAAAAATAAAAAAGGGGAGCTGAAAATTTTTCAGCTCCTTTTCACATATCTTTGCATAATTATCTATAACGCTTTGCAAGTTCTGTAAAGTCTTTTATAAATTCTTCAACATCAGCAGGTTTTGTAGCCCATGAAGTTACAAAACGGATAACGCTGTTGTTTTCATCATATTTTTCTGTGAAAGTGTATTTATATTTAGCTCCCAAATCAGCTACAAGTTTATCTGGAAGAATAGGGAACTGCTGGTTGCTGTATGAATCAGTTGCAAATCCAAATCCGTTGTCAGCAAAACATTTTTTAAGCATATCTGCCATTTTATTTGAATGTTCTCCTATTTCATAATATAAGTCATCTTTGAAAAGTTCTCCAAATTGAAGCCCAAGAAGTCTTCCTTTTGCAAGTAAAGCTCCTCTTTGTTTTATTGCATATTGGAAACCGTCAAATATATCTTTATTTACAAATACAGCAACTTCTCCAAATAAAGCTCCGCATTTTGTTCCGCCGATATAGAAAACATCAGTCATTTTTGGATAATCAGAAAGAGCTATATCATTGTATTCTGATGTAAGAGCAGAAGCCAGTCTTGCCCCGTCCATAAACAGATAAAGTCCGTGTTCTTTACAGCAGTTGTAAAGAGCTTCAAGCTCAGCTTTTTTATAAAGAGTTCCTATTTCGGTAGGGTTTGAAATATAAACCATTTTTGGTTCAACATTGTGTGCATCTGTATGAAGACTTAAAACTTTTTCAACAAGTGCAGGAGTAAGTTTTCCTTCTGGAGCAGGAATAAGTTCAACTTTATGTCCTGTTGCTTCAATAGCTCCTGTTTCATGTCCGTTTATATGTCCTGTTTCAGCTGAGATAACTGATTGATGAGGACGAAGAATTTGTGATATAACAAGAAGATTTGTCTGTGTTCCTCCAACTATAAAACGAATGTTGCAGTCTTTACATTGAATTTTTTCTTTTATTCTTTCATAAGCCTCAAGAGTATATGGATCTTCTCCGTATCCGTCTGTCTGCTCAAGATTTGTTCTTATTAATGCTTCAAGTACACGTGGGTGTGCTCCTTCGCTGTAATCATTTTTAAAACTAATCATGCCTAACCTCCCTCAAAATATTTATTGTTAAAATTAAACTCCACAATAAAAGTATAATCTGTTTTCCAAAATTTGTAAAGAGATATATAAAAATGGTATAATATGTAAAATTATTTTACGGAGAGTGGGAAAAATGAAAAGAGAAAATATTTTGGAGCTTGAAGGAAAAATTGTTGAAAAAGAAATCTTTCAAGAAATATTTGAAAGCGAAGAAGTTATGAATTTTCAAAACTGCGGTGCAAGCGGACTTAAAAAAGGATATGTGTGGTTTATAGTAACTCTTATTGACGGTACAGAGGTAAATTTATACAGTGCAGAATAAAAGTTATCTATAAAAATAAAATTTCCTATGCAAAAATTTTTTCTATATAAATTATAAAATAATTTTTGATTTCGTAAATTTTATTTTATAGATGTTATCAATGGAGTTTGTAGTTTAGAATAAATTATAGCCTAGAAAATAATTAATAAATGTCAGAAAAAGTATAACTATAGTTATACTGAAAATTATTTTAAATAAAAACCCAAGTATAGATGTAAAAATTTTAAAAATCAGGAAAAATAAAAATATTCCTGCAATGATTATAATAAGTTCCATTTTAACAATTCTCCTGTTGAAAAAATTATATAAATATATAATAACATTCTTAGAAGAGAATTGAAAGGAATTTATAAAAAAGAAAATAAATGATATAATATTCATATAAATTAAAGAGGTGTTAAAATATTTTATAAAATACATAAATTTTTACATGGCGGAGGGTTTTATGAAAAAAGAATGGTTGAAGGACATAGTCCTAATTTCAGCAGGAGCATTTATATATGCTTTTGGGGTAAATTATTTTTTTGTGGCTAATAAATTGGCTGATGGAGGAATTGCGGGAATATCTGTAATTCTTCATTATCTTTTTAATTTTAATATAAGTACGACTTATCTTGTGCTTAATGTACCCCTTGTTATAATGGGATATAAATTAATCGGAGGAAAATTTATTGTTAAAACTTTTTACGGGACAGCAATGACATCTCTTGCTTTCAGAGTGTTTCAAAATTATCTTGGACCTATGGACGATAAACTTATAGCTTCTATTTTTGGAGGGCTTATAATAGGTATAGGTCTTGGAACAATCTTTGTAGGCGGAGGTTCAAGCGGAGGAGCAGATATTCTTGTAAAAATTTTAAATAAATATTTTGATATTCCTGTTGGAAAAGCATTCCTTGCTTTAGATTTTTTTGTCCTTTCAGCTTTAGGAATTCTTTTTGGAAGAGATATTTTTATGTATACTCTTGTGGGACTTTTTATTTCAACAAAAGCTATAGATTTTATACAAGACGGTGTAGATAAAGCCAAAGCTCTTATGATAATTTCTGATAAAAGCGAGGAAATAAAAAATGAAATTATGAAACAGACAGGACGTGGAGTTACAATAATAAATGCCAGAGGCGGTTATACAAATGATAACAAAGAAGTACTTTACTGCATTCTTGGAAGATATGAAGTGACAACAGTGAAAAGAATTGTAAAAAATATTGACAGAAAAGCATTTATGAGTATATCAGAAGTATCTGAAGTTTTAGGTGAAGGGTTTAAAGATTTAGGAAAATAATATTATAAAAAATGTATACTTTATGGTGAAAGTTACAAAAAATAAACACAAAAGATAAAAAAATCAAAAAAATGTTAAAAAAGTTGAAAAAATTCTACATTGTGTTATAATTAATCTGCCTGAAAAGGAACAGAAAGATTTTACATAATATCAAGGCTTTAAAAGTATATAAAAAATTTTAATATATAGGAGTGATGTATTATGTTAAAAAAAATGGCAGTTTTATTCGTAATTTTAGGAAGTACAGTATTTGCTCAATGGGAAAAAGAATATGTAAAAGATGAATTTGGAAAATCAACAAGAAATTATTATCTTGTTCATAAAGGACATGATAATTCTCCAAGTATGCTTTGTACAAAAAGCAATATCATAGTTCAGCTTAATGAAAGAGGAAAAGAAAATCTTTATACAAGCTCACTTATAAATGAAATTGTTAAAGTAACAGATGAAAAAGGAAAAACTCATGATGTAGAAGCAACAGTTTTAGTTGATCTTGATAATGCAACACCATATTCAATTATTGTAAACAGAAAAAATACAGTAATGATTGATTTAATGAAAGCAAATGAAACTCTTGTTTTCCAAGTTGGAAAATCAGGAAGCAATCAAAAATTTACAGTTTCTTTCCATGATTTTGATGAAATTTATGAAGAAGCTGCAGTAAGTAAATTTGCAGATAAAAAATAAAAATTAAAAAATACAGGTTCATTACAAAGAACCTGTATTTTTATCATGTATATAAATAGTCCTATAAAATAATAACATATTAATTTAATTTTAAAATAAAAACATTAACATTTTTCATGCCACTTTATTTTAAAAAAATTTAATGATATACTCTAAATAGCAGAACTTCAAATTTAAGGAGGTATAAAATGAAAAATTTTGTTTATAGTATTCCAACAAAAGTATTTTTTGGAAAAGGACAGATAGAAAAAATAGGACCTGAAATTTTAAAATATGGGAAAAAGGTTCTTTTAGTCTATGGAAAAGGAAGTATTAAATCAAATGGAATTTACGATAAAGCTGTGGAAATATTAAAAGCTCATGGAATAGAATATTTTGAACTTGGAGGAGTAGATCCTAATCCAAGAACAGAAACTGTTTATAAAGGAGCAGAAATTTGTAAAGAAAACAGTATTGACCTTATTCTTGCAATGGGAGGAGGAAGTACTATTGACTGTGCAAAAGCAATTTCACTTCAAAGTAAATATGATGGAGATTTCTGGACAGATTTTTATATAAAAGGAAGACGTGATTTAGTAAAAGAAGTTACTCCTGTAGCATCAATTCTTACTCTTGCAGCAACAGGAAGCGAAATGAATGGAAGTACAGTTATATCAAATACAGCTTTAAATTTAAAAATAGGTTTCAACCATCCATATTTAAAACCTGTTTTCTCTGTTGAAGATCCGGAATATACTTATTCTGTAAGCAGATATCAGACTTGTGCCGGAGCAATAGATATTATGAGCCACTTGTTTGAACAATATTTTTCTGCAGAAAAAGACGGATTTATGCAGAACAGAATAATTGAGGGACTTTTAAAAACTATAATCCATTTTGCACCTATTGCTGTTGAAAATCCAAAAGATTATGAAGCCAGAGCAAATATAATGTGGACAAGTTCTCTTGCTCTTAATGAGCTTGTAACTTATGGAAAGCAGTCAACTGACTGGGCAACACATCAGATAGAACATCAGCTTAGTGCAGTTTATGATATTACTCATGGAATAGGTTTAGGAATACTTACACCTGCATGGATGAAATATGTTTTGTGTGAAGAAAATATTCATAGATTTGTTGATTATGGAAAAAATATCTGGAATTTATCTGGAAGCGACTGGGAGATAGCTGAAAAATCAATAGAAAAAACAAGAGAATTCTTTACATTACTTGGCTGTCCGGCTTCTTTATCTGAAATTAATATTGATGACAGTCATTTTGAAGAGATGACAAAAAATGCAGTATTCAGAGGACCTGTAGGATCAATGAAAAAACTTACTGAAAAAGATATTCTTGAAATTTATAAACTTGCACTTTAAAAAATTACATTAAATTTTATGGAGGAAAAATTTTGAAATTACTTGTTATTTCAGATATTCACGGCTCACTTTTTTATCTTAGAAAAGTGATAGAAATATTTGAAAAAAATTCTTATGATAAAATTTTAATTTTGGGAGATGAACTGTATCACGGTCCGAGAAATCCTCTTCCAAAGGAATACAATCCTAAAGAGGCTGCAGAACTTTTAAATAAATATAGAAATAAAATAATTGCAGTGAGGGGAAACTGTGACAGCGAAGTTGACCAGATGGTCTTAAATTTTCCAATAAGAGCTGATTATAATATGATTTTCTGGGAAAATAAAAAAATATTTATGACTCACGGGCATATTTATAATATTGATGCTCCTCTTCCGATGGAGAATGGAGATATAATGATATATGGTCATTTTCATATTCCAATGATAGAGAAAAAAGATGGAAAGATATTTTTAAATCCCGGTTCAATCTCTCTGCCAAAAGAAAACAGTTTAAATTCTTTTGGGGTTTTTGAAGATGGAAAATTTTATATAAAAGATATGGAAGAAAATATTTTGATGGAAACAAAATTATAAAAATAACGGCAGATTGATTTGATTTTCAGTCTGCCTTTTTATATTATTCTATTGGAAGATTGTGCTGCTTCAAAAACGTAAGTTTATCCCAATATCCTCTTTGAAAAATAATATATAAAAAAATTCCCTGCTGAATTATCAGCAAGGATTATTTTTAGATGGTGCCTAGAAATAGATTCGAACTATCGACCGTACGGGTATGAACCGTATGCTCTAGCCAACTGAGCTATCTAGGCATGGTGGAGATAAGCGGGATCGAACCGCTGACCTACGCAGTGCAAGTGCGTCGCTCTCCCAAACTGAGCTATATCCCC
>ENA-OPVT01000039-OPVT01000039.1-human-gut-metagenome-genome-assembly--contig:-NODE-39-length-94672-cov-5.738165_pt1 | contig 94672 bp, 92 predicted proteins | sample MGYA00241499_ERZ501990 | MGnify/ENA primary metagenome ERZ501990 (study PRJEB25962, sample SAMEA2042104) | human gut metagenome | biome: human gut; feature: human-associated habitat; material: faeces...
TACCGCATCTATCTGGCTTGCTGTAAAGCCTTTCTTACAATTCATTATTCCATATACGCCCGTTGTATTCTGTGCTGTAAGTGATGTAATAACACTCATTCCATATACACCCATTGCACTCATTGCTTTTAAGTCTGCCTGTATTCCTGCTCCTCCGCAAGAATCAGAACCTGCTATTGTCAAAACTTTTTTCATTTATATCCTCCTGTACAACAATAAATGGATTTTCACTTATAAAAGTATTTTACCATGTTTTTTTAAAAATTTTAAATATTTAAAAAATTTTCTCTCTGTGGTACTATATTTTATGAGATAAATTTTTTATAAGAGGGGAAAATTATGGTAAGATTTGGAATTATTGGGACAAACTGGATAAGCGGAGATTTTGTAAAAGCTGTAAAAAGTACAGAGGGCTGTGAAGTAAGGGCAGTGTATTCAAGAAAAAAAGAAACAGCTGAAGAATTTATAAAAAAATATGAAATAGAAAATGGAAAAATTTTTACAAAACTTGAGGAGATGGCAGAGTCAAATGAAATAGATGCAGTTTATATCGGTTCTCCAAACTCACTTCACGGGAAACAGTCTCTTATCTTTTTAAGAAATAAAAAGCACGTTATCTGTGAAAAACCTGTTGCAACAAATATGGAAGATTTTAACGAAATGGTGAAAACAGCAGAAGAAAATGGTGTAACTTTTATGGAAGCAATGAAGACAACTTTTCTTCCCAATGTCTGGGCAGTGAGAGAAAATCTTCATAGAATTGGAGATGTGAGAAATATTACAGCAAACTTCTGTCAGTATTCTTCAAGATATGATTTATTAAAAAAGGGAGAGCTGACAAATGTTTTTGATCCAAAATTTGACGGAGGGGCAGCCTTTGATATTGGAGTTTATCCATTGTATTTTGTTCTTTCTCTTTTTGGAATTCCAAAATCATATACAGGGACAAATATATTTTTGAGTTCAGGAATAGATGGAGCAGGAACAATAATTTTAAATTACGGGGATAAGGTTGCATCAATTATTTACTCAAAAATTACAGAAACAAATATTCCAAGTGAAATTTTAGGAGAAAAAGGAAGTATTGTGATAGACCATATTTCAACAGCGGATAAAGTTGAAGTTATTATGAGAGACGGAACAAGGGAAGATATTTCTCGTCTACAGGAAAAAAATCAGATGGTTTATGAATTAAAAGAATTTTTATCTCTTATAGAGAAAGGAGAAACTGAATCAAAAATAAATACTTTTGAACTTTCAGGAAAATCTGTGGAAATTCTTTCAAATATGAGATTAAAATAATAATTTCTTTGCCTGTTCAAAGAAAATGAACAAATGAACAGAAAGGGTAATTTTATGAAAAAAAATAAAAATTTAATGATTCTTGGGACATCGTCGGGGGCAGGAAAAAGTATTACTGCAGCAGGTCTTTGCAGAATTTTTTATAAAGACGGCTATAGTGTAACTCCTTTTAAGGCACAAAATATGGCTCTTAATTCTTTTGTTACAAAAGAGGGGCTTGAGATAGGACGTTCTCAGAGTGTTCAGGCAGCAGCCTGTAAAATTGAGCCAAAAGGATATATGAATCCTCTTTTATTAAAACCCTGCGGGAATAATCAAATCCAGATAATTTTAAATGGAAAATCCATAGGGAATATGAGCGGCTATGATTTTTCAAAAGAAAAACCAAAATTTAAAAAATATATTCTGGAAGCCTATAAAAATACAGAAAAATTTGATATCTGTGTCCTTGAGGGAGCGGGAAGTCCTGTTGAAATAAATATAAAAGAAAATGATTTAGTAAATATGGGAATGGCAGAGATGGCAGATGCTCCTGTAATTTTAGTGGCTGATATAGACAGGGGAGGAGTTTTTGCTTCTGTTGTCGGGACAATGGTTCTTCTTGAGCCCCACGAAAGAGAAAGAGTAAAGGGAGTTATAATAAATAAATTCAGAGGAAGAAAAGATATGCTTCTTTCTGGAATTGAAAAACTTGAAGAGATAATAAAAGTTCCTGTTCTGGGAGTTGTTCCCTATTTTGAAGTTGATATAGAAGATGAGGACAGAGTAACAGAGAAACTAAAAAAAGAAAAAGAAAATGTTGTAAATATTTCTGTGATAAATTTAAAGCATCTTTCAAATTTTACAGATTTTGACCCTTTAAAAAAAATAAGTGGTGTAAGTGTATCCTATGCAGATTATCCTTATGAAATTGAAAATTCAGATATAATAATAATTCCCGGCTCAAAAAATACAATTTCTGATATGGAGTTTTTAAAGGAAAAAGGATTTGATAAAAAAATAAAAGAGCTTTCTCAAAGAGGAAAGATAATAATAGGAATCTGCGGGGGATTTCAAATTCTTGGGAAAGAGATAAGAGATGATAAAGGAGCAGAGGGAATTTCAAAAACTTGCGAGGGACTTGGTCTTTTAAATATAACAACAGTTTTTGCTGATGAAAAAACTCTCACTCAATATGAGGGAAGATTAAAAAATACAAGTGGTATTTTAGAAAATCTTGACGGAGAAAAAATTTACGGCTATGAAATTCACCAAGGGGTAAGTTTTTCTGAAACAGAGATTTCTATAACAGAGGATAAATTTTTAAAAGCTGTTGTAAAAGATAATGTCTTTGGAACATATATTCATGGAATTTTTGAAAATAATTATGTTACAGAAAAAATTATTAATGCTGTAAGAGAGAAAAAAGGGTATTCTCCGGAAAAACTTAAAGAAACTTTTGAAGAGTACAGAGAAAAAGAATTTGATAAACTTGAAAAGATTATGAGAGAAAATCTTAATATAAAAAAAATATACGAAATTATATTTAAAAAATAAAGAAATATGATTAAATAAAAAATAAAATTTTCTTTCGTGAAAATATTTTTTATTTATATTGTTTGTTTCACTAAAAACGACAAACTCACTTCGTTCAGACATGTCGTTTTTTAGCGTTCAACTCACTGCATAAATTACAAAAATATTTTCAATATCTCAAAATTTTATTTTTTATTAATAGTATATCAAAAAGGAATATAAATTTCTGGATTAAGGAGAGAGGAAGAAGGAAAGGGATTTTATGAATTTTGCAGTAAAATATTTTATTGCTTATATACTTGATATTTTATTTGGAGACCCAGAGTGGTTTCCGCACCCAGTGAGATTTATAGGAAAACTTATAAGTTTTCTGGAAAAATGTTTATATAAATTTAGAAATAAAACTTTCTGGGGGGGAGTTACAGCATTTCTTGTAATATTTACAACTGTTGCTGTTTCATATTTTCTGGCATCTCTTGGTGAATGGCTTGAAATATTTTTTCTTTATACCACTCTTGCAGCAAAATGTCTGGCTGATGAGGGGATAAGAGTTTATAAAATTTTAAAGTCCGGAGATTTGGAAGATGCGAAAAAAAAACTTTCCTATCTTGTAAGCCGTGATACAGAAACTATGGATATTGGTCAGATAATAAGAAGTGTTCTTGAAACTTTCAGTGAAAATTCTGTTGACGGGATAATTTCTCCAATGTTTTTTGCCTTTGCAGGAAGTTTTTTTGAAATAAACGGTGTATCTCTTGCTCTTCCTTTTGCAATGGGATATAAGGCAGTGAACACTCTTGATTCAATGTTAGGATATAAAAATGAAAGATATATAAATTTTGGAACTGTTTCTGCAAAAATTGATGATGTTGCAAATTTTATTCCTGCAAGAATAACAGGATTTATTTTAATTCCTGCAGCTGCATTTTTCTTAGGATTTGATTATAAAAAATCTTTTAAAATCTTTTTAAGAGACAGGCTTAATCATGCAAGCCCAAATTCAGCTCATGGAGAATCTGCTTTTGCTGGAGCATTGGGAGTTCAGTTTGGAGGAAAAACAAAATATTTCGGTAAAGTTTATGATAAGCCCACAATAGGAGACAAGCTGAAAGATTTTGAATTAAATGATATTTTAAGAGGAAGAAAATTATTATATGGGACTTCAGTTATTGGATTAATATTTTTTTCATTATTGAAAACTATTATATAAAAATAAAATTTTATTCCGTGAAAAATATTTTCTATTTACTTTGCTCGTTTCACTAAAAATGATAAACTCGGCTATGCCTCAAACATATCATTTTTTAGCGTTCAACTCGCTGTGTAAATCACGAAAAATTTTTCAATGTCTTAAAATTTTATTTTTTATAATTTATTTTTAATAAAGATATTTCAATAACTTCTATTTAAGAGAGGGAGGAATAATTATGGAAATCCATGGAGGAAATATTTATAAATTACAAAGAGAAGGAAAAAAAGACATACTTGATTACAGTTCAAATATAAATCCTCTTGGAGTTCCGGAGAGTTTGAAAAAAGCTGTGTCAGAAAATTTTTCTCTTCTTACAAGATACCCAGATATAAATTATACAGAGCTTAGAGAAAGTATAGGAAAATATAATAATATATCTCCAGAAAATATTATTGCTGGAAACGGAGCAACAGAAGTTTTATTTTTATATATAAAAGCACTGAAGCCTAAAAAAGTTTTAATTGCAGCCCCTACATTTGCTGAATATGAAAGGGCAGTAAAAAATGCAGAATGTGAAATAGATTTTTTCGAACTTAAAGAAGAAGATAATTTTATTTTAAATAAAGAGAAATTTATACAAAAAGCTGTGAATTATAATCTTGCTGTTATATGCAATCCCAATAATCCAACAGGAAAATTTATTTCAAAAGAGATTATTTTTGAGATAAATAACAGCTTGGAAAAAGCAGGAACAAAACTTTTTATAGATGAATGTTTTATAGAATTTATTTCAGGGTGGAAAGAAAAAACTTCAGCACTTTTTAAATCTGAAAATATTTTTATATTGAGAGCTTTAACAAAATTTTTTGCTCTTCCAGGTTTAAGACTTGGCTACGGAATATGTTTTGATAAAAAAATTACAGAAAAAATAAATGAAATAAGAGAGCCGTGGAGTGTAAACGGATTTGCTGACCTTGCAGGAAAGGTTATTTTAAATGATATTGAATATATTAAAAACAGTGAAAAGTGGATTTTAGAAGAGAGAAAATATTTTACAGATTCATTAAAAGAGATTGAAAAAAGCGGAAGAATAAAAGTCTATGATACAGAAACAAATTTTATTTTAATAAAATTATTTGAAATGACATCAGAAGAATTTAAAAGCAGAATGGAAGAAAAAAATATTCTTGTCCGTAACTGTTCAAATTTTAAATTTCTTGATAACAGTTTTGTAAGGCTTGCAATAAAAGACAGAGAAAAAAATCAAAAAGTTATTGAAGCTGTAAGAGAGGTGCTTTTATGAAAGGATTTTTAATTGCTGGAACAAAAAGCGGAATAGGAAAGACGACAGTTTCAATGGGACTTATGTCATGTTTTTCTGATGTGTCTCCTTTTAAAGTAGGACCAGACTATATTGACGGAAAATTTCATGAAAATGTTACAGGGAATAAAAGCTATAACCTTGATTTTTTTCTTATGGGAGAAGATGGAGTAAGAGAAAGTTTTTTAAAACATCATAAAAATTTTTCAATAGCTGAGGGTGTAATGGGGCTTTATGATGGGATTGATAACTCTCTTGACAATGGAAGCTCTGCTCATATTTCAAGAATTTTAAATCTTCCTGTTATTTTGATTGTTGACGGAACTGGAAGAAGCACAAGTGTTGCTGCTGAAATAACAGGATACCAGAATTTTGACAGAAGAGTAAATATTATTGGTGTCATAATAAACAGGGTTTCAAGTGAAAAAACTTATGAAATTTTAAAAGATGCTGTAGAAAAATACTGTAAAATAAAATGTTTCGGGTATATTCCTAAAATGGAAAATATTTCTTTATCAAGCAGACATCTTGGTCTGGTTGAGGCTTACGAAGTTTATGATTTAAAAGAAAAAATAGAAGTTTTAAAAAATGAATTTCAAAAAACAATAGATTTAAAAGCAATTTATGAAACAGCAGAAATAAATCCCTGCTATGAATTAAAAAATATTTTTTCAGATTTTAAAGACAGATATAAAAATATAAAAATTGGGATTGCAAAAGACAGTGCTTTTTCATTTTATTACAATGATAATATGGAATTTTTAGAAAATCTGGGAGCTGAAATAAAATATTTCTCCCCTTTAAAAGATGAAAAAATTCCAGATGATGTGGATATGCTTTATTTCGGGGGCGGTTATCCAGAAAATTATGCAGTGGAACTTGAAAATAATATTTCAATGATAAATTCCATAAGAGATTTTTATAATAAAAATGGAGTTATTTATGGAGAGTGCGGGGGATTTATTTATCTTTCAAAAAAACTTATAACTTTAGACGGCAGAGAATATAATTTTGTAAATCTTACAGAAAATATTATTGAGATGAAAAATCGTCTTGATATAGGAAGATTTGGATATATAAATATAAAATACAGAGAAAATTTTTGCGGAAAAGGGCATGAATTTCATTATTCAAAAATAAAAGAAGAGGGGAAAGAGAAAAAAGAATTTAAAATTGAAAAACCAAACGGCAGAAAATGGGAGTGCGGTTATTCATCAAAAAATCTTTTATGCGGATACCCTCACATTCATTTTTTTAAAAGCAGCGATATAATTTTTGATCTGCTTAACAGGGCAGAGAAAAACAAGGAGCAGAAATAATGGGCGGATATATAAAAAAACCTGAAGATATAGAAAAAAGAAGTTTTGAAATAATAACAGAGGAACTTGGAGAGAAAGTAAAAAAATTCACAGAGGAAGAACTTCCAATTGTAAAAAGGGTAATTCACACAACAGCTGATTTTGAATATGCAGATTTAATAGAATTTTTAGGAAATCCTATAAGCTCTGCCAAAAAAGTTTTATCAAAGGGGTGTAAAATTTACTGTGATACAAATATGATAGTAAACGGGCTGAGCAAAAATATTTTAAAAAAATTTAACTGTGTTCCTTATACTCTTGTAAGTGATGCAGAAGTTTCAAAAGAGGCAAAAGAAAGAGGAGTTACAAGATCAATAGTCAGCATGGAGCATGCTGGAAAAGATAAGGAAACAAAAATTTTTCTTATAGGAAATGCTCCCACAGCTCTTTATAAATTAAAAGAGATGATTGAAAAAAATGAAATTGAAAAGCCTGCTCTTGTTGTTGGAGTTCCTGTTGGTTTTGTGGGGGCAAGTGAATCCAAAGAAGTTTTTAAGGAAACAAAAGTTCCATATATAACAATCAACGGAAGAAAAGGGGGAAGTACAGTAGCTGTTTCTATTCTTCACGGGATTTTGTATCAGATTTATAAAAGAGAGGGATTTTAATGAAAAAATTAAAATCAGGGTACACAACAGGAGCTTGTGCTGCTGTCTGTGTAAAAGCTGCTCTTCTTTCTTTATTAGAAAATTATGAAGCTGAAGAAATAGAAATTGACAGTTTGAACGGGAAAAAAATAACAGTTCCAATAAAAAAAATAAGAAAAAGAAAAAATTTTGCAACAGCAGTTGTTGAAAAATATTCCGGGGATGACCCAGATGTAACAAACGGTATTGATATTTGTGTGAAAGTAAAACTTCTTGAAAAAGATAAAAATTTTCCAGAAATAAAAAGAGGATATTATTTTAATAATCTTTTGATTTATGGAGGACGTGGTGTGGGAATTTCTACCAAAAAAGGACTTCAGTGTCCTGTGGGAAAATCAGCAGTAAATCCCGGTCCTCTTAAGATGATTGAAAATACTGTAAAAGAAATTTTAGATGAAAGAAATTTAAAAGCAGAAATTTTAATATATATTCCTCAGGGAAAAGAAAAAGCCAAAAAAACTTTTAATGAAAAACTTGGAATTACAGGGGGACTTTCTGTTCTCGGCTCAACAGGAATATTAAATCCCATGAGTGAAGAAGCATTAAAAGAATCTCTTTATACAGAGCTTAAAGTTTTAAAAGAAGATAAAGGTGGAGATTTTGTAATTTTTTCTTTTGGAAATCACGGAAAAAAATATTGTGAAGAACATGGATTTTCTCCAGAAAGAATTATTGTTATGAGTAACTATGTGGGATTTATGCTTGAAAGTGCAGCTTATCTTGGCTTCAAAAAAATAATTCTTGTAGGTCATATTGGAAAAGCTGTTAAAATTGCAGGGGGAATTTATAATACTCACAGCAGAACTGCCGACTGCCGTATGGAAATAATGGGAGCTAATGCTTTTCTTATAGGAGAGAAACCTGAAAATATTATGAAAATTTTAAAAGCAAACACAGTTGAAGAGGCCTGTGAATATGTGGAAAAACAGGAACTTTTTTCTCTCATTGCAGAAAAGGCTGCTGAAAAATGCAGAGAATATGTAAGAGATGAAAATATTTCCTGTGAAGTTATGCTTTTTGCTTTCAGCGGAAAGGAATTGGGACACAGCAGAAATTTTTATGAACTTTTAAATGAGGTGAGTTCTGTTGAAAAAAATTAATGTAGTGGGACTTGGAACAGGAAATATTGATTATCTTACAGGGGCTGGAATAAAATGTATAGTATCTTCTGATATTTTAATTGGTGGAGAAAGACAGCTTGAAGATATTTCTCCTCTATTAAAACCATCACAGGAAAAATATATTTTAAAAAAACTTTCTCATATGATTGAATATATAGAAAGAGAAATTGTTCATAAAAATATTACAGTTGTTGTTTCAGGAGATACAGGATTTTACAGTCTCTTGAGTTATATGAAAAAAAATCTCTTGGATACAGAATTTAATGTGATACCGGGAATATCATCTTTCCAGTATCTTTTTGCAAAACTGGGAGAGAGCTGGGAAAATTACAGTCTCTACAGTATGCACGGAAGAGAGCTTGATATAATAGATGCATTTAAAAAAAGTACAGCTGGTATTATCCTTCTTACAGACAGTGAAAATTCTCCTTATTATATAGGAAGGATTTTGATGAAAAATAATTTTTTAGATGTAAAAATAGTTGTGGGAGAGAGGCTTTCTTATGAAGATGAAAGGATAACAGAGTTTTACGCTAAGGATACAGAAGAACATAAAAGAGATTATAAAATGAATGTAGTTATTCTTAAAAAGGAGAAATAATGGGACATATAGCAGATAAAGATTTTATAAGAGGGGAAGTTCCAATGACAAAACAGGAAGTAAGGGCTGTTTCTGTAGCAAAACTTAAACTTTCTGAAAATTCTGTGTTAATAGATGTAGGAGCAGGAACAGGTTCTGTTGGAATAGAAGCGGCAACATATATTCCACATGGAAAAGTGTATGCTGTGGAGAGAAAATCTGAGGGAATAAAACTTATAGAAGAAAATCTAAAAAAATTTAGTATAAAAAATTTGGAAGTGATACAAGGTACAGCTCCTGATGATTTGTGTATTAAAAATTTTGACAGAATGTTTGTGGGAGGTTCTGGTGGAAGACTTGATGAAATTATAAAATATTTTTCAGATTATTCAGCTGAAAAAAGTATAGTTGTTATTAATGCCATAACTTTAGAAACTCTTTCAGAAATAAAAAATATTTTTGAAAAATATAAAATAAAAAATATGGAAATTATAAGCATGAGTGTGGCAAGAGGAAAAAAAGCAGGGAACTATACAATGATGTTCGGCGAAAATCCCATATATATAATAAGCGGAGAAAAAGGAGAAGAGAATGAGTAAATTTTATGGAATCGGGGTTGGAGTGGGAGACCCTGAAATGCTTACAATAAAAGCTGTGAATGCTTTAAAGGAACTGGATATTATAATTGTTCCGGATGCTGGGAGAGATTTTGAAAGCACAGCTTATTCTATAGCAAAAAGTTATTTAAAAAGCAGCAGCAAAATTATAAATATGGAATTTTCTATGAATCCTGATGTAAAAAAACGTGAGGAGGAGAGAAAAAAGAACGGAAAAATTGTTGAGGAATATTTAAACGAGGGAAAAAATGTGGGATTTTTAACAATAGGAGACCCTATGACATTTAGTACCTATGTTTATCTTCTTGAAAATATTTCATCTAACCATGAAGTTGTGACAGTTGCGGGAATTTCATCTTTTGCTGATATGAGTTCAAGATTTAATCTTCCGCTTGTAATGGGAAATGAAACTTTAAAAGTTGTTCCTCTTCATAAAAATTGTGATATAAAAAAAGAAATTGAATGTGCAGACAATATTGTTTTTATGAAAGTTGCTCTTAAATTTTCTGAACTAAAAAAAGCAATAAAAGAAACAGGAAATATGAATAATATTCTTATGGTTTCTGAATCTGGAAAGGAAAAGCAGAAAATTTATTTTAATCTTGATGAGGTTGATGAAAATAATGTGCCATACTTTTCTACAATGATTTTGAAAAAAGGAGGTGTGGAAAAATGGAAAAGGTTTATTTCATAGGGGCTGGGCCTGGAGACCCGGAGCTTATTACGGTGAAAGGTCAGAGAATTATAAAAGAAGCGGATGTTATAATTTATGCAGGCTCACTTGTGCCGAGAGAAGTTATAGACTGCCATAAAGCTGGGGCAGAAATTTATAACAGTGCAGTTTTAAATCTTGAAGAAGTTATGGATATAATGATTTCTGCTGTAAAAAATAATAAAAAAACTGCAAGAGTTCACACAGGAGACCCTGCAATATTCGGAGCTCACAGAGAACAGATGGATATTTTAGATTTATATGGAATAGAATATGAAGTTATTCCCGGAGTAAGTTCATTTCTTGCAGCAGCAGCCAGTGTAAAAAAAGAATTTACTCTTCCAGATATAAGCCAGACTGTAATCTGTACAAGACTTGAGGGAAGAACTCTTGTTCCAGAGAGAGAAAGTTTAGAGAGTCTTGCTTCACATAGAGCTTCAATGGCAATATTTTTATCTGTGCAGATGATAGATGAAGTTGTAGAAAAACTTTTAAAATATTATTCTCCTGAAACTTCTATTGCAGTTGTTCAGAGAGCAACTTGGGAAGATGAAAAAATTGTGATGGGAACTTTAGAGAATATAGCTGAAAAAGTAAAAGAGGCGAAAATAAATAAAACAGCACAGATACTTGTTGGTGATTTTTTAGCAGAGAAACCAAATTATTCAAAATCAAAACTTTATGATAAATATTTTACTCACGAATACAGAGAGGGAATAAAAAATAAAGAGGAAAAAATATGAAACTTGCAGTGGTAACAGTTACTGAAAAAGGTGTGAGAAACGGTTTAAGAATAAAAGAAAAAATAGACTGCGATGTTTTTACAATTTCAAAATTTATGAAAGAAAAAACTCTTTTAATTGAAAACGGGCTTCAGAATTTTTTTGAAAAAAATATTTTAAAATACAATACTTTTCTTTTTATAACAGCAGCTGGAATAGCAGTTCGTACAATAGCACCTTTTATAAAATCAAAAGACAAAGACCCTGCAGTTCTTACTATGGACGAAGAGGGAAATTTTATAATCTCTCTTCTTTCGGGACACCTTGGAGGAGCAAATGAAGCTGCAAAAATTTTAGGAGAGATAACAGGGGCAGTTCCTGTGATTTCCACAGCCTCAGACGTTTCTGGAAAAATTGCTGTAGATACAATAGCTTTAAAAATAAATGGGAAACTTGAAAGTCTGGAATCTGCCAAAAAAGTTACAAGCCTTATTGTTGCAGGAAAAGAAGTCTGCATAAAAGTTCCTGAAAATATGGAAAATGAAAATCCTGAAGGGGTAATTTTAATTTCTAACAGGAAAAATATTGAGATTGCAAAAATAATACCGCAGAATATTGTGGTTGGAATCGGCTGTAAAAAAAACAAAGAAGCAGAAAAAATAATAAATGCAGTAAAAGATTCTTTTGAAAAATTAAATCTCTGTGAAGAAAGTATAAGAATTTTTGCAACAGTTGATATAAAAGAAAATGAAGCAGGAATAATAAGTACAGCAGAATATTTTGGAAAAGAACTTAAAATAATTTCCCGTGAAGAGATACAAAAGATTGAAAATAATTTTGAAACTTCTCAATTTGTAAAAAAATCAATAGGTGTTGGAGCTGTTTCTGCTCCTTGTGCTTTTATTGAGGGAAAGGGAAAAGGAAAATTTTTAGCTGAAAAATTAAAATACGAGGGAATAACAATTTCAATTTTTGAAGAGGAGACAAAAAAGAATGAGCAGAAAAGGTAAAATTTATGTTGTGGGAATAGGGCCTGGGAACAAAGATAATATGACATTCAAAGCTTATAAAGTTATTGAAAATGCAGATATAATAATCGGTCATAAAACTTATATCGCTCTTGCTGAGAAAATTTTTCCAGATAAAAAAATGGTAAAATCAGCAATGAAAAAAGAGATTGAAAGATGTGAGGAAACTTTAAAACTTGCAGAAGAGGGAAATGTTGTGGCACTGATAAGCTCAGGTGATGCAGGAGTTTACGGAATGGCCGGAATTATGCTTGAAGTTGCAGGGGAAAGTGATATAGAAGTTGAAATAGTTCCGGGGATAACCTCTGCCAATGCTTCAGCTTCTCTTGTGGGAGCACCGATTATGCACGACCATGTTTCAATATCTTTAAGTAATCTTTTAACAGACTGGGAGCTTATTAAAAAAAGAATTGCCCTTGCTTCTGAGGGAGATTTTGTAATTTCTCTTTATAATCCAAAAAGCAATGGAAGACCAGAGCTTATAAACGAGGCAGTAAACATTATGCTTCAGTATAAAAATAAAAATACTCCAGCAGCAATTGTGAGAAACACAGGCCGTTCAGGAGAAAATTATGATATTACGACTTTAGAAAAAATGCTGGATTTTGAAATAAATATGTTTACAACAGTGATAATAGGAAATTCAAAAACTTTTGTAAAAAATGGAAAGATGATAACACCGAGAGGATATAAGGTTGATTAAAATGGATTGGATAATCGGCGGAACAAAAGATTCACGGGATTTTATAAAACTTTTATCAGAAAAAAATATAAATTTAAAAAATATTATTCTTACAACAGTAAGTGATTACGGGAAAAAACTTGCAGAAGAAAGCGGTGCGGCTGTAAAATCAGGAGCGATGAACAAAGATGAGATGAAAATTTTTGTTTCTCAATATAATATTGAGAGGATTTTTGATTTTTCTCACCCTTATGCTCTTGAAGTTTCTAAAAATGCTATGGAAACAGCGAGAGATACAGGAAAAAAATATTTCCGTTTTGAAAGAAAAAACTTAGAAAATGACTGCATATCTTTTGAAAAAACAGATGAGCTTATAAAATATCTTGAAACTTTGAAAGGGAATATTCTGATAACTTTAGGAACAAACAGTATTCATGAGTTTAAAAATTTAAAAAATATTGAAAATATATATTTCAGAATTCTCCCTGTGAAAATTTCAATAGAGAAAGCTGAAAATGCAGGGATAAAAGCTAAAAATATAATAGGGCTTCAAGGGCCTTTTTCAAAAGAATTTAATACAGCTGTGTATAAAAATTATGAGATAAAATATGTTGTTACAAAAGAGAGCGGAGATACAGGAGGAGAGCTTGAAAAACTTCAGGCTGCCTACGAAACAGGTGTAATACCAATAGTTTTAAAGAGACCGAAAATAGAATATCCATGGGTCACTGAAAATATGGAAGAAATTTTAAAAATAATAACAGAAACTGAAAAGCAGGAAAGGAAATAAAATGTTAAGAAATAAAATTATAATAGGTTCAAGAGGAAGTATACTTGCAATGGCTCAGACAGAGCTTGTGGTAAAAATGCTGAAAGAAAAATTTCCAGAGATGGATTTTGAAATAAAAGTTATTGTTACAACTGGGGATAAAGATATGAGAACAAACTGGGGAGATAAAAATGTTTCTCTTAAAAGTTTTTTCACAAAAGAGATAGAAAAAGAACTTTTAGAAAAAGATATTGACCTTGCAGTTCATTCAATGAAAGATATGCCCGCTGTAAGTCCAGATGGTCTTATCTGCGGAGCAATTCCAATAAGAGAAGATAACAGAGATGTTTTTGTTTCAAAAAGCGGGAAAAAACTTTCAGAGCTTCCTGAAAATCCAATAATAGGAACAAGTTCTTTAAGACGTGCTGTTATGGTAAAAAATATGAGACCTGATGCAGAGATAAAACCAATAAGGGGAAATATTCACACAAGACTTAAAAAACTTGAGGAAGAAAATTTTGACGGAATAGTTCTTGCAGCAGCAGGGCTTATAAGAGTGGGGCTTCAAGATAAGATTACTCAGTTTTTTACAAAAGATGAAATTATGCCTGCACCTGCTCAAGGGGCATTATGTGTCCAATGCAGAGAAGATGATAAAGAGATTCTTGAGATTTTAGAAAAAATAGTTGATAAAAATACAACAGAAGTTGTCGCTGTTGAAAGAGAATTTTCTAAAATTTTTGACGGGGGCTGTCATACACCTATGGGGTGTGCTGCTGAAATTATTGGAGATGAAATTGAGATAAAAGGAATTTATTACAGTGGAGAAAAACTTTACAGAGGAACTCACAGAGGAAAAAGAGAAAAGGGAATAGTTCTTGCTGATGAGCTGGCTGAAAAAATAAGAGGGAATATAAATGAGTAAAAAAGGAAAAGTATATATAGTAGGAGCAGGGTGCGGAGATTTTGAACTTTTAACTTTAAAAGGAAAAAGGTGTATATCTGAGGCGGACTGTATAATCTATGACAGACTTGTGAATAAGAGAATTTTAGGTTTTGCCGGAAAAGGAACAGAATTTATCTACCTTGGAAAAGAGAACACAGAGGGCGGACTTATTCAGGAAGAGATAAATAATAAAATCTTAGAAAAAGCTCTTGAGGGAAAAATTGTCGTAAGACTTAAAGGAGGAGACCCTTTTGTTTTTGGAAGAGGAGGAGAAGAGATAGAAAAACTTTCTGAAAAAAATATCCCTTTTGAAATTGTCCCGGGAATAACTTCTGCCATAGCAGTTCCAGAATATGCAGGAATACCTGTTACCCACAGAGGAGTTTCTAAATCTTTTCATGTTTTTACAGGAATGACAGCAAAAGAAAACAGTTTCCATGATTTTAAAAAAATAGCAGAGCTTGAGGGGACACTTGTTTTTTTAATGGGAGTGAAAAATTTAGGTCTTATAGCTGATGAACTTATAAAACACGGAAAAGATAAAAATACTCCTGCAGCTGTAATTGAAAAAGGAACAACAGGAAAGCAGAGGGTGCTAACAGATTCTCTTGAAAATATTTTTAAAACAGCGGAAAAAGAAAAAGCTGTTTCGCCTGCTGTGATTGTAATAGGAGATGTGGTTAAAAAAAGAGAAAAATTTAACTGGTTTGAAAAGAAAGAGCTTTTTGGAAAAAACATTTTAGTTACAAGAGATACAGCACAGGGAGAAAATTTCTGCAGAGAAATTGAAAAGCTGGGAGGAAATTCAGAACTTTTATCCTTTTTGAGAATTGAAGATAAGATGCACAATTTTAATTATGAGAACTTAAAAAATTATCAGGCACTTTTATTTAATTCTCCCAATGGAGTAAAATTTTTCTTTGAGCATATTCCTGATATGAGAGTTTTAGGAAATATAAAAATTGGTGCTGTGGGAGCAAAAACAAAAGAGGAGCTTGAAAAATTTAAAATTAAACCAGATGTTATGCCTGAAAAATATCTTACAGCAGAACTGGCTGAAGAAATTTTAAAAATTACAGAGGAAAATGACAGAATTCTTGTTATAACTTCTGATATATCTCCTTGTGATGATGTGGAATGGAGCAGAAAATACAACAGAAAATTTGAAAAATTTATAGGATATAACACAAATTTTAATTTAAAATCTAAAACTGACGTTGAAAAGATTTTAAAAGATGTGGAATATATAACATTTTTAAGCTCTTCAGCAGTAAAATCTTTTGTAAGTAGTTTGGAAAACGACATTTCGTGTGTAAAAAGATTAAAAGTTATCTCAATCGGACCATCAACTACAAAAACTTTAAAAAATTTTAAAATTAATATTTTCTCGGAAGCCCTTGATTATACAGCAGATGGAGTGATTGATATTTTAAGAAAAGAATAATTTTGTGAAAAGTGCTTGAAAATTTTCACCAAAAAAAGTATACTCTGGTTGAAAACAAAATAGTTTTTTAAATAAAACGGTTTTAAGTAGGAGGAATGTAAAATGGAAAAAGTAACGTTTGATATGATTAAGGAAGCAGCAGAAACCATAAAAGGATCAGTAAAAAGAACTCAAATTATTGAATGCCCTACTATGGAAAAATTAACAGGAAATAAAGTTTTCTTCAAATTAGAAAACTTACAAAAAACTGGATCTTTCAAAGTAAGAGGAGCTTTAAATAAAATTATGCACCTTACTGAAGAAGAAAAAGCAAGAGGAGTTATTGCATCTTCAGCTGGTAACCATGCTCAAGGAGTTGCACTTGGAGCAACAAATCTTGGAATAAAATCAACAATAGTAATGCCTGGAACAGCTCCATTATCAAAAGTAATGGCAACTAGAGGATACGGAGCAGAAGTTGTTCAAGTTGGAACAGTTTATGACGATGCTTATAAAAAAGCATGTGAAATCCAAGCTGAAACAGGAGCAACATTCTTACATCCATTTGACGATCCTTATGTTATAGCAGGACAAGGAACAATCGGTATGGAAATTATCGAAGATCTTGAAGATGTAGATATGGTAATAGTTCCAATCGGAGGAGGAGGTATCGCATCTGGTATCGCCAAAGCAGTAAAATCTTTAAAACCATCAGTAAAAATGGTTGGTGTAGAAGCTGAAAACGCTGCATCAATGCTTGAAGCTGTAAAACAAGGTTGCCCTTGTACAATAAAAACAACTCCTACAATAGCTGACGGTATTGCTGTTGCAAGAGCAGGACAATTAACTTGCGAAATGATAAAAGATTATGTTGATGAAATAGTAACTGTAAGTGAAGACGATATAGCAAGAGCTATTCTATTCTTAATGGAAAAAGGAAAAGTTGTTGCTGAAGGAGCAGGAGCTACTCCAGTTGCTGCACTTCTTGCAGGAAAAATTAAAGAACAAGGACAAAATATCTGTTGTGTAATTTCAGGAGGAAACTCTGACATCAACATGATAGAAAGAATTATAAACAAAGCTCTTATCCTTGAAGGAAGAAAAGCTGAATTTAACGTAGTTGTTCCAGACAGAGCAGGAGAATTATTCAAAGTTCTTCAAGTTCTTGCTGAAAAGAAAGCAAACATCTTAAGAATTAACCAATCTATGTATAAAACAGGAATAAAAATCAACAACCAAGTAGCTAAAATAGTTATTGAATGTGCAAACGCTGAGCACAGAAATGAAATAGCTGTAGCTATAAGAGAAGCTGGTTTTGAATTAAGACCATAGTTTTAAAATTAAAGTTTGTTTTTTCCTTTGACTTCTAGTAAAATATAGTATATAAAATGACTATCAATTCAACTGGAATAAGAAGGAAGGCAGATATTAATGAAAAAATTGGTACTATTATTATTTGTTTTATTTGGAATAAATGTATTTTCATATGATTATCCATTTAAAAATCCATATGTGGCAACTGTACTGGGGACGTCCACGATGATGACTCCTGGCATCATGGAAAAAATTCCTATTGATGTATACAGAACAAGTTTCATACAAACAAGAGAAACTCCTGCCAATTTGGATTATCAAAAGGACTACAAATTTTCAGTAGCCTTACAAGATAAAAAAGCACCATTAGTATTTATTTTATCAGGGACAGGTTCTTCAGCAACTTCGCTTAAGACAGAACTTTTCCAGAGAATATTTTATACAGCAGGATACCACGTGGTTGGAGTTTCATCTAGTATGAATACCAACTCCGTGGTATCTTTATCTTATGAGAAAATGCCGGGGATACTTTTAAATGACGGAATGGATTTATACAGAGCTTTAAACAGAATAAAAAGTTTTGTGGAAGAAAAAGCTGAAATTTCAGATTATTATCTTACAGGGTACAGCCTTGGAGCAACTCATTCAGCTGTTATTTCATTCATTGACGAAACAGAAAAAGATTTTAATTTTAAAAGAGTATTTTTAGTAAATCCAGCTGTAAATCTTTATACTTCAGCAAAAATTTTAGATGATATGTTTGAAAAAGCAATAGACAACGATATAACAAATCTTTTTATCAGAGTAAATGCGATAACAGATAATCTTGCTGTTCTTACAGGAAAAGATAAGGAAATTAAACATGAAAATCCTGAAAAAGTTTTAAGAGGTCTTGGAATTACAGACAGAGATTTGCAGGTTGGAATAGGTCTTGTATTTAGATTAAATGCAATAGATATTAATTTTCTTTCAGATACAGCTAACAAAAGAGGAGTGTATGTTGATAAGAAAATAGAAAAATTTGAAGATATGGGAGTTTATTTTGAAAAAATAAATTTTGCTGATTTTGAAAATTATATGGAAAGAATAGCTGTCCCTTATTATCGTGAAAAATTTGGTTCTTCAATGAATACAAAAACTCTTATAAAACACACTGATTTAAAAGTTATAGAAGATTATCTTCGTCACAGTGATAAAATTATGGCTGTAACAAACAGAGACGAACTTATTCTTACAAAAGAAAATATAAATTATCTGAAAGATGTCTTTAAAGGAAGAATAATAGTTTATCCTTATGGGGGACACTGCGGAAATATGTATTATTATGAAAATGTAAAAAATATGCTGAACTTTATGAAAGGAGGTAAGTTAATTGAAATTAAAAAATAAAATTTTAATATTAATTTTTTCTTTTATGCTTATCTCTTGCAGCAGTCTTCATAATACAAAAAATCACGATTTTAAAGAAGATGTAAGAAAAAGCTATAATGTAGAAAATGCAGAGAAAAAAGAAATTAATGAAGAGCTTGCAATTCTTTATGGAATAGATGACCCTTTAGGTCCTCTTAACAGAAGAATATATTATTTTAACGGAATGGCAGACAGATATGTTTTAAAGCCGGCAGTTACAACATATGAATATTATACTCCAAATTTTGTGCAGAAAAGATTCAGCAACTTTTTTAAAAATTTTGGAAATATAAGCACAGCTTTAAACTCTTTTTTACAGCTTAAATTTACTCAAGGGTTTGAATCAGCTTTAAGATTTGGAATAAACAGTACAGTTGGAATTTTAGGACTTTTTGATTCGGCAACAAGTCTTGGAATACCACAGTATAAAGAAAATTTAGGAATGACACTTGGATATTATGGAGTTGGACGTGGTCCTTATGTTGTAGCTCCGCTTTTAGGTCCGACAAACGTAAGAGATTTAGCTGCAAGCGGAGTGAACAGTTATGCAGTTAACAGTTTTGATGTGTATCACCCTGTTGGAATAGATTTTGGTGAATGGTATATGATGGGGCTTTATGGTTTTTCAATGAAAGCTGACAGCGGAATTTACTTTATGGAATCAGATTATGTTTTTGAGTATGAGTATATGAGATTTTTAAGTAAAAAATATAATGACCTTGTGGAAAAAAGAAATAAGCACAGGAGTATAAATAAATAAAATTTTATTCTGTGAAAAAATTTTATTTTTATCAATATAGAAAGGTTAAGGAAAAATGAAAGTATCAATATTAGGAAGCGGAAGCGGAGGAAATTCCACTTTTATAGAAGTTGATGGAATAAAAATTTTAATTGATGCAGGTTTCAGCGGAAAAAAAATAGAATGCAGATTAAAAGAGATAAATGAAAATCCTGAAGAGATAGAGGGAATATTAATTACCCATGAACATGGAGACCACATTCAAGGAGCTGGAATTTTATCAAGAAAATATAACATACCGATTTATATTACAAAAGAAAGTTATAGTGTCTGTGCAGCAAAACTTGGAAAAATAGAAGAAGAAAATTTAAATTTCATTGATAATGAAATATTTTTTCTGAAAGAGAGAGTAAAAGTTCTCCCTGTTGATGTTATGCATGATGCAAAAAGAACAGTAGGATTTAGAATTGAGGGAGTTAAAAGCGGAAAAACTTTAGGAATTTCTACAGATATAGGTTATGTTGATAACCGTGTAAGAGAACTTTTTAAAAATGTGAATATAATGATAATAGAATCAAATTATGATTATAGAATGCTTATGGAGTGTAATTATCCATGGGAGCTTAAAGACAGAGTAAAAAGCAGAAACGGACATCTTTCAAATAATGATGCGGCAAAATTTGTATGTGAAAGCTATAACCATGATTTGAAAAAAGTTTATCTTGCACATGTGAGCAGAGACAGTAATAATTTTGAAACTGTATCAAGAACAATATATCAAGAGCTGGGAAGATTTAATATAAATATTCCTGTTGAAATAGCACGTCAGGACGAAGCAACAGAATTGTATGAAATTTAGGAGGGCATCATGGAAAAAGATGAATTGTGGGAAGAACTGAGATTTGAAATAGAAACTATGAATAGACTGAATTCATCAAAAGAGGGGGAAGAAATTCTTCTGGGAAGCGGAAACAGAGATGGAAAAATTCTTTTTATTGGTGATGATGCTGAACTTTATGAAACAAATGATTTAAAAGTTGCAGCAGGTTCCAGCGGAGAATTTTTAATAAAACTTTGCGATCTTGCGGAGATAACTCCTGAAGATTATTACATAACAACTCTTACAAAAAACAAAATAAAATACAGAGAAACCTTTGATGATGAAAAAAGAAAATTAAAAGACCTCCTTTACATGCAGATTGCTCTTATTCAGCCAAAAATAATTGCGGCTCTGGGGCAGGACGTGGGAGAACTTCTTCTTGAAAAAGAGATTGATATGTCAAGAGAAAGAGGGGAAGTTAAAACATGGAGCGGAGGAATAAAACTTATAGTTACTTATGATGTAAATTTTGCTAAAAAATCGAGGGACAGCAGCGGGAAAAAATCAAAAGTTGCCATTGATTTCTGGAATGATTTAAAAAGCATAAAAAATCTTTTAGACGAAAGTGAAGAAGATGGAGAATAGGACTATAAAAAATCTTGTGAGAAAAGAGATAAGAGAAAAAAGAGAAAATCTTACACAAGATGAAAAAGAAAAATTAAGTTCAGCTATAAGAGAAAAATTTTTAAATATTTCTGAAGTAAAAAATGCAGAAGTTGTTATGTCATATATGGATTTTAAAAATGAAGTGGAGACCAGAAATATTAATGAAATTCTTGTGAAGAACGGAAAAAAAGTTTTAGTTCCAAGAGTGAGCGAAGATAAGGAAAAAATAATTCCCGTTGAAGTTACAGGAGAATACAGAAAAGGAAATTTTGGAATAGAAGAAGCAGAAGGAAATGATTTTTTAAACGGGAAAATAGATATTGTAATAGTTCCCGGGATAGCTTTTAATGAAAAAGGCGGAAGAATAGGTTTTGGAAAAGGATATTATGATAAATTTTTTTCTGAAAGAGAAAAAAATGGAGATAAAATTTTAAAAATATCTCTTGCATATGATTTTCAAATAGATAATCGTTTCAAAGAAGAGAAACATGATAAAAATGTTGATATCATTATAACGGAAAAAAGGATTATAAAGGTCTCGTATTGAAAAAATTTTTTCTGTATGATAAAATAATGTGGAATAATAATATTTGATTAATATTTATAGGAGGAAAACTCGTGTCAGGACATAGTAAATGGAATAATATCCAACACAGAAAAGGTGCTCAAGATAAAAAAAGAGCCAGCTTATTTACAAAATTAGGAAAAGAATTAACAATAGCAGCTAAAGAAGGCGGAGGAGACCCAAGCTTCAACCCAAGACTTAGACTTGCAATAGAAAAAGCAAAAGCAGGAAACATGCCTAAAGATATCTTAGAAAGAGCAATCAAAAAAGGTACAGGAGAATTAGAGGGTGTTGACTATATAGAAATGAGATATGAAGGATATGGTCCAGAAGGAACAGCTTTCATAGTTGATGTTGTTACAGACAACAAAAACAGATCAGCTTCTGAAGTAAGAACAACTTTCTCAAGAAAAGGCGGAAACCTTGGAGCAGATGGTGCAGTTGCTTGGATGTTTAACAAAAAAGGAGAAATAATTGTTCCTGCAGCAAACGTAGCAGATTCTGAAGAATTTATGATGACAGCTCTTGAAGCCGGAGCAGATGACATTGTTGAAGATGGAGATGAATTCCAAGTTTTAACAGAGCCTGCAGCTTTCCAAGAAGTTTTAGAAGCTCTTACAGAAGCAGGATATAAATATGAAGATGCTGAAGTAACAATGATTCCTGAAAATAAAGTTGTTATTACAGATGTAAACGTTGCTAAAAAAGTTATGCTTCTTTATGATTCATTAGATGAACTTGATGACGTTCAAGAAGTTTATTCAAACTTTGATATAGCTGATGAAATAATGGATCAATTAGATTAATAAATAATTATGTTACTTTCTTTGCTTGTACAAAGAAAGTAACCAAAGAAATACCCCCTGTTAGTGAAAAAATTTTCTATTTATATTGTTCGTTTCACTAAAAATGACAAACTTGCATTCGCTCAAACATGTCATTTTTTAGCGTTCAACTCACTGCATAAATTACGAAAATTTTTTCAATACAGGGATTTTTTTTATTTAAAATAAAACTCATTACATTATTTTTTAGAATTATTTTATATTTTTAAAAAATTCTTTTAAATGCAGAAAATTTTATGATATAATTAAATAAAATTACAGCATGTGTAAGTATTGACTGTAAAATAAAAACATAAGGGGGAGTATCTATGAAAAAAAGTATGAAATTGTTTTTTGGAATTTTACTATCAGTTTTATTTATCAGCTGCGGTTCATCAGATGAAAAAATAGTAAAAAAATATTTACCGGGAACTTATACGAGAGAAGTAGAAAAAAGTCAAAGACATAAATTTTATTATAAAAAATTAGCAATAGAACATTTAAAAGGTAATGAATATAGAATAACTTGTCAAGATAAAGATGATATATATTATACTCTTGACAAAAAGATAATAGAGAAAGTAGAAACACCTGATATTTTTGATTTTGAAATCAGTTCTATTGAAGTAAATGAGAAAAGTGATTCTGTATCAGAATATTATATATGGGGATTTGTTATAAATGTTGTAGAAGATGGAACAACTTTTTCCTATGCAAATCAAGGAATAAATGAAAAAATTGGTTTAAAATTACTTATTGGAAAAAATACAGTAGAAGTAACTATAGCAGGGAAACATTTTTCATCTATTAGAGAAAAATAATTAAAAAATAAATTTTTGGGTTATTGCAATTTATTTGTAATAACCCTGTTTTAATATAAAATAAATTTTTATTAAAAATTATAATTTGTGCAGAAAGACTAAAACAGAAAAAATAAAAATTAAAAAAATATTTTTTATTTTTAGACTGCATAAAGAAATAAATATTCAATTTTAAAGTAAAGAATTTTTATGATATAATTTAAAATAGATTAAAAATAAAGGAGGGGCATAATGAAAGAAGATTATAAAATTATTTTTGAAGATTTAAAAAATTTAAATTTAAAATCTCTGACAGCAAAAGAGACAGAAAAAATAAGAAGCCTGAATATAAATACTCTTCATGACCTCCTTTATTATTTTCCAAGAGCATATGATGACAGAACAAATATAAAAAAAATAGAGGAACTCCGCGGAGATGAATATGTTGTTTTAAAAGTTCAGTTTCTTGCTGTATCAACTCCGTATATTCCGGGAAGATTAAAAATGACAAAAGCAAGGGCAACAGACGGAACAGGAGTAATTGATGTGGTCTGGTTTCAAATGCCGTATCTTGCAAAATCTTTAAAAATTGGAGAAGATTATATTTTAATCGGTCATGTAAAACGGGGATATAATTTCCAGATGACAAACCCTGAATATAAAAAAGTTTCAAATCAGATAGAGATGGAAAAAGGGGAAATTCTTCCTGTTTACAGCACTGTTAAAAACTTTGCACAAAACAGCCTTAGAAAAGTTTTGAAAAAAAATATAATTTCTAATAGAAAATATTTCTGTGAAAATATTCCAGATGAGATTATAAAAAAATATAAAATTATGGACAGGCAGACTGCTCTTAATGAAATTCATTTTCCAGATGATAAAAAGAATTTGGAAGAGGCAAAGAGAAGATTTGCAATAGAGGAACTTCTGATTTTGGAAATGGGGATTTTGGAGAAAAAATTTATTGAGGGAGTTTCTAATGAAAAAAAATACGAACTTTCTGATAATAAATTTCTTGTAAAAAATTATTTGAAAAATCTTAATTTTACCCTTACAAAAGCCCAGAAAAATGTGATTACAGATATTTATAAGGAGCTTAACAGCGGAATATTTATAAACCGTCTTATTCAGGGAGATGTCGGAAGCGGAAAAACGGTTGTTGCAATGATTCTTCTTTTATATATTATTGAAAACGGTTATCAGGGAGTTATTATGGCTCCTACAGAAATTCTTGCAGCACAGCATTATCTTTCTATAAAAGATGATTTTGAAAAACTTGGTGTAAGAGTGGAGCTTTTAACTGGAAGTGTAAAAGGGAAAAAACGTGAAGCAATGCTTTCTGGAATAAAATCTGAAGAAATTTCTCTTGTAATTGGAACTCATGCCCTTATAGAAGATAATGTAGAATTTGGAAAACTTGGATTAGTAGTTATAGATGAACAGCACAGATTTGGTGTTGTGCAGAGAAAAAAATTAAGAGACAAAGGAATTTTATCAAATCTTCTGGTTATGAGTGCAACCCCTATTCCACGTTCACTGGCACTTAGTATTTACGGAGACTTGGATATTTCCATAATTGATGAACTTCCGCCGGGAAGAAAACCAATAAAAACAAAATGGATTGGGAATGAAGTTGATTTAGAAAAAGCCTATGATTTTATAGAAAAAAAACTTTGTGAAGGAAGACAGGCATATTTTGTCGTGCCGTTAATTGAGGACAGTGAAAAAATGGCGGTAAAATCTATTGAGCAGTACAGATATGAAATTGAAAACAGATTTTCAGATTATAAAATTGGAATACTTCACGGGAAAATGAAAAATTCTGAAAAAGATGAGGTAATGAAATCTTTTAAAAATAAAGAAACAGATATTCTTCTTTCAACAACAGTTGTAGAGGTTGGAATAAATGTTCCAAATGCTACAATAATTTCAATAATAAATGCTGAAAGATTTGGTCTATCATCTCTTCATCAGCTTCGTGGAAGAGTTGGAAGAGGGGAGTATCAGTCATACTGCTTTTTAATTTCTAAAACAGATAATGATACTTCAAAAGCAAGACTTAGAATTATGGAAAAAACTCAAGATGGTTTTGAAATTGCTGAAGAAGATTTAAGACTTAGAAAGTCTGGAGAAATTTTCGGCACAAAGCAGACAGGTTTCAGTGATTTAAAATTTATAGATATAATTCAGGACGTAAAAACAATAAAAGCTGTAAAGGATATGTGTGTGGAATATCTGAAAGAGAAAAAAGGAATAATAGATAATGAATATCTAAAAATGGATATTGAAGATAAATTTAAGGAAAACTTGTAATAAAATTTCCTTTAAAAAATATAATAATTATGGTAAGATAACAGAAGATATAGTCAAAAATTTTAAGGAGGATAGATAAAAAATGAGGTTCAGCAAATATTATGTGAAAACATTGAAAGAAAACCCAAAAGAAGCTGAAGTTGTCAGCCACCAACTGCTTTTAAGAGCCGGTATGATTAAAAAAATGGCAAGCGGAGTGTACAGCTATCTTCCCTTAGGGTATAAGACACTTAGAAAAGTAGAAAATATTGTAAGAGAAGAAATGAATAGAGCAGGTGCAGTAGAACTTTTAATGCCTGTATTACAGCCAGCTGAAATTTGGCAGGAAAGCGGAAGATGGGATGTAATGGGTCCTGAAATGATGAGACTTAAAGACAGACATGAAAGAGATTTTGTACTTGGGCCGACACATGAAGAAGCTATAACAGATATTGTAAGAAGCGATATATTTTCATATAAACAATTACCAATAAATTTATATCAAATTCAAACTAAATTCAGAGATGAAAGAAGACCAAGATTCGGACTTATGAGAGGAAGAGAATTTCTTATGAAAGATGCTTACTCTTTTGGATTAACAAGAGAAGATCTTGATAAAGAATTTGACAACATGCAGGAAGCATATTCAAGAGTATTTAAAAGATGCGGACTTGATTTCAGAATAGTTGATGCAGATTCAGGAGCAATCGGTGGAAGCGGATCAAAAGAATTCCACGTTATGGCAAATTCTGGAGAAGATGAATTAATTTTCTGTGATTCTTGCCACTACGGAGCAAACGTTGAAAAAGCGGTAAACGTTATAACTTCACTTCCAAAAGAAGAATTAAAAGAGCCAGTTCTTGTTCCTACACCAAATATTGCAAAAATAGAAGATGTTGTTGCAAATCTTGGAGTTGAAATTGAAAGAACAGTAAAAGCAATTATGTATAAAGATATGGTTACAGATGAACCTTATATGGTTTTAGTAAGAGGAGACATTGAAGTAAACGAAGTTAAAGTTAAAAATATAATCGATACAATAGATGTTGCAATGCTTACTGATGAAGAATTAGAAGCTCTTGGACTTTTCAAAGGATTTATAGGGCCATATGGAATGGATTTAAAAGCTAAAGGAATAAAAATAATTGCAGATCCGTCTGTAACAGAAATTCCTAACCATACAGCAGGAGGAAATCAGCCTGATACTCACTATTTAAATGTAAACTACGGAAGAGACTATGAAGCTGATATAGTTGCTGATGTAAGAAAAGTTAAAGAGGGAGATATTTGTTCAATCTGCGGAAAACCGCTTCGTGTTGCAAGAGGAATTGAATGCGGACATATCTTTAAACTTGGTAAAAAATATTCTACACCAATGAAAGCAACAGTTCTTGATGAAAATGGAAAAGATGTTGTAATGGAAATGGGTTGCTATGGAATTGGAGTTTCAAGAACTATGGCTGCTGCAATTGAACAGAACAATGACGAAAACGGAATTATCTGGCCTTCTGCAATAGCTCCATTTGTTGTAGATGTTATTGCTGCAAATATGAAAGATGAAGCTCAGACAGCTCTTGCTGAAGAAATTTATGGAAATCTTTTAGATGCAGGAATAGAAACTATCTACGACGACAGAAACGAAAGAGCAGGATTTAAATTTAAAGATGCTGACCTAATTGGATTCCCATTCAAAGTTGTCTGCGGTAAAAAATCAGCAGAGGGAATTGTTGAATTAAAAATAAGAAGAACAGGAGAAACTATTGAAACTGCAAAAGCAGATGTAGTTGAAGCTGTAAAAGAATTAATGAAAAAATATTAATAAAAATTTGAAAGGCTGCTGAAAAATTATCAGCAGTCTTTTTTGTATATGTTGTAATTGAATTGAGATTATGATATAATTTATAAGTTAAATTATAGGTATAAGGAGTTGAAATAATTGTTCGGAAAATTAGATGAAGTTGTAAAAAGACATGAAGAACTTACACATCTTTTGGGAACTGTTGAAGTGGCAAGTGATACAAAAAAAATGATTGAATATAATAAAGCATTAAATGAAATCACTCCGCTTGTAGAAAAATACAGTGAGTATAAATCACTTGTTGATGATTTAGAATTTATAAAAGAAAATATAAAATCTGAAAAAGATGCAGAAATGAAAGAAATGATGCAGGAAGAAATGAAAGAAATAGAGGAAAAACTTCCCGGGCTTGAAGATGAACTTAGAATTCTTCTTCTTCCAAAAGACCCTAATGATGACAGAAACGTTATCATAGAAATAAGAGGAGGAGCTGGAGGAGATGAAGCAGCTCTTTTTGCCGGAGATCTTTACAGAATGTATGTAAGATATGCTGAAAGACACAGATGGAAAGTTGAAGTTATAGAACTTCAAGAAATTGGAATTGGTGGAATAAAAGAAGTTGTATTCTCTATCGGAGGACAGGGAGCATATTCAAAATTAAAATATGAATCTGGAGTTCACAGAGTACAGAGAGTTCCTGCAACAGAAGCAGCAGGAAGAATTCACACTTCAACTGCAACAGTAGCAGTTCTTCCTGAAGTTGATGAAGTTGAGCAGATAAACTCTATAAATCCTTCTGAACTTAAAATCGATACATACAGATCAGGAGGAGCTGGAGGTCAGCACGTAAACATGACTGACTCTGCAGTAAGAATTACTCACCTGCCTACAGGAATAGTTGTCCAATGCCAAGACGAAAGATCACAGCTTAAAAACAGAGAAAAAGCAATGAAACACTTACTTTCAAAATTATATGAAATAGAATGTGAAAAACAAAGATCACAAGTTGAAAGTGAAAGAAAACTTCAAGTAGGAAGCGGAGCTAGATCTGAAAAAATAAGAACATATAACTTCCCTCAAGGAAGAATTACAGATCACAGAATAAAATATACAGTTTACCAGCTTGAAGCATTCTTGGACGGAGATTTGGAAGAGATGATAGATGCTCTTACAACATTTGACCAAGCAGAAAAATTAAAAAGCATAGCGGAGTAATCTAATGAGGCTTTTAGAAATATTAGAATTTTCAAAGGAGTATTTGAAAAAATACTCCTTTTCAAAACCCAGACTTGAGAGTGAAAAAGTGATAAGCCATATTTTAGGAATAAAGAGAATAGAACTTTATTCAAATTTTGAAATGGAACTTGAAAGCGGGGAAAAAGATAAAATTAAAATTTTTTTGAGAGAGATGGCAAGAAAAAGAAAAACTTTTGATGAAGTTATAAAGGAAAAAGAAAATTCTTTTGAAGAAAAACAAGAGGAAAAAATTTCTGAGAAAAAAAGTTTTAAAGATGAAAATATAAATCTTCTTTCAAAAAGTATTCAGTATCTTAAAAAATATAATGTAGAAAATGCAAGACTTGATGCAGAATATATTTTTGCCTATGTGCTTGGAGTAAAAAGAATTTCACTTATGCTTAATTTTGATGAAGAGATAAGCGAAGAAAATAAAAATCTTATAAGGCAGTATATTGTAAGACGTGGAAAATACAGAGAGCCTCTGCAGTATATTGTAAAAGAGTGGGAATTTTATGGTTATCCTATAAAAGTTGACGGCAGAGTTCTTATTCCAAGACAGGATACAGAAATTCTTGTTGAGCAATGTATTTATTTAATGAAAGAAAAAGAAAATCCAAAAATTCTGGATATTGGAACAGGAAGCGGTGCTATAAGTATTGCTCTTGCAAAAGAACTTCCAGAGAGCGAAGTTTTAGGATTAGATGTAAGTGATGATGCACTTAAAATGGCTGTTATAAACAGAGAACTAAATAATGTTTCAAATTTAAAATTTTTAAAATCAGATGTTTTTCAGCATGTGAGAGAAAAAAATTATGATTTAATAGTTTCAAATCCTCCATATATTCCTGTTGAAGAATATAATGAACTTATGCCGGAAGTAAAAGAATATGAGCCGAGAATGGCACTTACAGACGGGGGAGACGGATATTATTTTTATAAAAAAATATCTGAAGAGAGTATGAATTATTTAAAAAATGGGGGATATTTAGCTTTTGAAGTTGGTTACAATCAAGGTGAAACTGTGAGTCAGCTTATGGAAAAAAATGGATTTCAAATTATCGGAAGAGTGGCTGACTACGGAGGAATTGAGAGAGTAATTATTGGAAGAAAAGAGGAAAAATAAAAAATGTCTACAAAACTTATTGATTATGATTATAATCTGCCAGAGGAACTTATCGGGCAGCACCCAGCAGAGCCGAGAGACCATTCAAGACTTATGGCTGTTGATAAAAAAAATGAAACAACAGAGGATAAACATTTTTATGATATTATAGATTATCTTAAAGAGGGAGATGTTCTTGTAAGAAATTCAACAAAAGTTATTCCTGCAAGACTTTTTGGAAGAAAAGAAACAGGAGCTGTTCTTGAAGTTCTTCTTCTTAAAAGAATAAATCTTGATACATGGGAATGTCTTGTTGGTCATGCTAAAAAATTAAAACTTGGACAGAAAGTGTATATAGGCAATAATAATGAGCTTATTGGAGAGCTTATAGAAATAAAAGATGACGGCAACAGAATTATAAAATTTTCTTACGAGGGAATTTTTGAAGAAGTTCTTGACCATCTTGGAAAGATGCCTCTTCCTCCTTATATTGTTGAAGCTCTTCAGGACCAGAGCAGATACCAGACTGTTTATGCAATAAAAGGAGAATCAGTTGCAGCACCAACAGCTGGGCTTCATTTTACAAAAGAATTATTAAAAAAGATTGAGGATAAAGGAATAACTATTGTTGATATTTTCCTTGAAGTCGGGCTTGGAACATTCAGACCTGTTCAGACAGAAGATGTTTTAGACCATAAAATGCACGAAGAAAGATTTGAAATTCCAAAAGAAGCCTGTGAAATTATAAACAGAGCTAAAAAAGATGGAAGAAGAATTGTTGCAGTTGGAACTACAACAGTAAGAGCTTTGGAATCTGCTGCAAAAGATGACGGAACTTTAGAAGCTGAAAGTTCATCAACAGATATATTTATTTATCCCGGATACAGATTTAAAATAATAGATGCACTTATAACAAACTTCCATCTTCCAAAATCAACACTTCTTATGCTTGTGTCAGCATTTTCAAACAGAGAATTTATGCTGAAAGTTTATAAAGAAGCTGTTGAAAAGAAATATCATTTCTTCAGTTTTGGAGATGCAATGTTTATTTATTAGGAGGCAGAATGAAAATAATAGCTGGTGAAGCAAAAAGCAGAAAATTAAAAAGCAGAAAGGGAATGGATACAAGACCTACCCTTGCAAATATAAAAGAATCTCTTTTTTCAATTATAGCTCCTTATATTGAGGACTGTAATTTTTTAGATCTTTTCAGCGGAACAGGAAATATTGCACTTGAAGCACTTAGCAGAGGGGCAAAAAGAGCTATAATGATTGAAAAAGATCCTGAAGCACTTAAAATTATTATAGAAAATATAAATTCTCTTGGATTTGAAAACAGATGCAGAGCATATAAAAATGATGCAGCAAGAGCTGTTCAGATTCTTGGAAGAAAAAATGAAAAATTTGATATAATTTTTATGGATCCTCCATATAAAGAGGAGCTGTGCAGAAGTGTAATGAAAGCCATAAGAGAAGCAGATATTCTTGCTGACGGCGGGCTTATCATCTGTGAGCACCATGTTTTTGAAGATTTAATTGAGGATATTGAGGGGTATAAATTTTCTGACAGAAGACTTTACGGAAAGAAAGCAATATCATTTTTTACAAAAGAGTAAAATAAGTATTAAGAATTGTTGTAAAATTAATTACAGCAGTTCTTTTTTTATTTGAAAAAGAAAATAATAAAGATTATAATGTAATGGAAGTTTTAAATTTTTGGAGGCGGTATGAAAAAAATAGGAGATTTTGAAGCAAATTTAGAAAATATAGATGAAATTATAGAAAAGCTTGAATCGGGAGAACTTTCTTTGGAAAATTCAATAAAAGAATATGAAAAAGCTATGAAACTTATTAAAAGTTCCTCTGATATTTTAGAAAGAGCAGAGGGGAAAATAATAAAAGTTTCTGAAAATGATGGAGAAATTACTTTTGAAGAGGGAGAGGTTTAAAAATGCTGAAAGAATATCTTAAAGAGAAAAAGGAACTTATAGAAAAAACAATAGACAGTTATCTTGGAGAATTTTCATATCCTCACGTGATTGCAGAGGGAATGAGATATGCCGTTCTTAACGGAGGAAAAAGAATAAGACCTGTTCTTATTTTAATGACTCTTGATATTTTAGGAAAAGATGAAACTTTAGGACTTCCATCTGGAGCAGCTCTTGAGATGATACACTCTTATTCTCTTGTTCATGATGACCTGCCTGCACTTGATAATGATGATTACAGACGTGGAAAACTTACAACACATAAAAAATTTGGGGAAGCTCAAGGGATTTTAATAGGAGACTCACTTCTTACTCATGCTTTTAATGTTCTCACAGAAAAAAATGAGGAAGTTATTTCAGATAAAAAAATAGTTGAAATTGTAAAACTTACTTCAAGCTATGCAGGAATAAACGGAATGATTGGCGGACAGACAGTTGATATTGAAAGTGAAGGAAAAAAAGTTGATATGGAAACTTTAAAATATATTCATAAAAATAAAACAGGAAAACTTTTAAAGCTTCCTATTGAAATCGGCTGTGTAATTGGAGATGCTTCGAAAGAGATAAGAGAAAAATTAGAAGAATATGCAGATTTAATCGGTCTTGCTTTTCAGATAAAAGATGATATCTTAGATGTTGAAGGAGATTTTGAAAAACTTGGAAAGCCTGTTGGAAGCGATGCTGAACTTGAAAAATCAACTTATCCGTCACTTATAGGAATGGAAAAAAGCAAAAAACTTCTTGATGAAACTCTTGAAAAAGCTAAGAAAATAATTGCAGATAATTTTTCAGAAGAAAAAGGAAAAATTCTTATAGAACTTGCAGATTTTATAGGAAAAAGAGATAATTAAAAATTTATTTTCACAGAATGGCATTGATTTTGTGACGTTGCCGTGATATCATAAAAGAAGTTAGTGAAAATTAAACAGGGGGAAGACATAATGACAGTAAAAAGTATAGTAGTTGCATATAAAGCACAAATGAATCAGCAGATGGGAGGAGCAGTTGATATTTTAGGAGCTTTTGATAATATGATACAGCCAATGTTCCCGGTTCCAATGAGACATATGTCAATAGTTCTTACAATAGAAGGAATAGTAAAACCAACAACTTTTGAAGTTAGAATAAACGGAGTTAATGATGATTTAATCACTAAAGGAGAATTTATGCCTATGGTTGATCCATTTGGTGTTGGTAAAAAAATTCTTGACCTTGAAAATATTTTAATAAAAGACAGAGGAAGATATACAATAGATGTTCTTGAAAAACTTCCTGACGGAAAATGCAAATTTATTTCATCTCACACATTATTTATAGCAGATTATCCGCCTCAAAGACAATTTACTCCAGAAATGGTAGAAAAAATTCTTGCTGCAGATGATGTTATAAAACTTGTAAAAACAGAATTTATGCCGGCAGGTCTTGACAGAAGAATAAAAATCCAGCACAATTTAGATAAAAATGCTCCTGTTGAAGATGGATATATCACAATTCCTGAGGGAGATAAAATTGTTGTTGACGGAAAAGAATATGACCTTATGGGACTTAGAAGACAAATAGAATGGATGTTTGGAAATCCGCTTCCTAAAAAACCGGAAGAGAAAAAAGAAGAAGAGAACACTCCTAAGCAATAAAATTATTTAGAAAATAAAAATTAATAAAAAGCTGCAGCAGAAAAAATTAAACTGCTCAGCTTTTTTATTTTTTGAATATCAGAACAGAAAAATAAAAATAGTGTACCGTTTTATAAAAGTGTATACAAATGTATAAAATCTTCTTTTTCATCAGCTTAAATTTTATATAAAAATATAAAAAATGTTCTAAAATTAAAATAATAGTATAAAATATTAAAAAAAAGTAAGAATTATGTTATAATTCTTCTAAAGAAACAGAGAACAGAAGGTGATATACAATGCTTAGAACAGAAATATTTAAACAATATAATAACAACGAAGATTTAAATAGAAAAGAAGCGGAAATAAGAGTTGCTCTTCTTATGGAGCCGGAAAATTTATCATATTTAAAAGAGCTTGGAGCTTTGGTTTATTACAAAAAAAATTGTAAAAGTGCTAAGGTAATTTATAAAAAACTTACTGAGCTTGAGCCGGAAAATGGAGATAATTTTGCTTTTCTTGGATATATTCAATATGAGCTTGAAGAATATGAAGAAGCAATAAAAAATTTTAACAAGGCAGTTTCTCTTGTAGAAGATCCGTCATTTGTAAATTTTCTTCTTGGAAATGCCTATTCAAGAACAGGAAAAATTATGAATGCAATAAAATGTTATGACCTTGCTATATTTAAAAATCTGGATATTTATAATGTCCATGTTGATTTTGCAAAAAAATATGAGGATATGGGAAGATTTGAAAAAGCATATAAAGAATATACTGCTGCTTATGAAATAGATCCAAGAGATAAAAAAATAGAGCAGAAAATAAATGAGATGAGAGAAAAAATAAATAATGATTGTATTTTATAGTAATATACATTAAAATAATAGGAGAGGGTCTGCCCTTTTCTATTATTTTTTTATTAAATTATTTTAAAAATTAAAAAGGAGAATGAATGGAAATAGCATTAATAATAGCAGCAGTAATTTTTGTTGCATTAGCAGGTTCTGTTGGAATACAGAGAGCTGTAACTTTTATTCCTGCTTTAATTATTTTGGCTGTACTTTTTATGTTCTTTGGATATGTGGTTGTAACTTTCTTTCCGTTTATATTAATATATATTGTTTTTTTAATGTTGAGAAATAAAAAAAATCCGCATGCAAGAACTAGAACTTACTATTATAAAACAGGGAATGCTCAAGATTTTGAAGAATTTTTCAGGGAATATACTTCAGGAAGCCAGAGCGGAGGATATTATCAAAACAGCGGTTATTATAACGGAAACAGTGCAGGATATCAAAATCCTTTTGAGGACAAAAGCAAATACTACACAATTTTAGGTGTTCAGCCTGGAGCAACTCAGGAAGAGATAAAAAAAGCTTACAGAGAACAGGCTAAAAAACATCACCCAGACAGATTTGCAAATGAAACTCAAGATATAAAAGATTATCATGAGAAAAAATTTAAAGAAATAAATGAAGCCTACGAAAAACTTCACGGATAATTTGAACAGATAATCATAAAAAATGTAAGAAAATTAAATATATACAAACGTTTGTAAAGTTTGTTAAAATAGTTATGCAAGAATACGTTGGATATACATAAAAATTATGATATAATAAAATGAAAAATTTAGGTGAAATGAGGACGATTATGAAATTAAAAGCACTTATTTTAGCAGCAGGAAAAGGTACAAGAATGAAATCAGACTTACCTAAAGTAATCCATAAAGTAAATGGAATACCAATGGTAAAAAAGATTTTAAATGAACTTGAAAAACTTGAGACAGAAGAAAATATTTTAATTCTTGGACATAAAAAAGAAGAAGTATTAAAAGAACTTGGAGATGTAAAATATGTTGTTCAAGAAGAACAATTAGGAACAGGTCATGCAATTATGCAGGCTTATGAACTTTTAAAAGATTATGACGGAGACATTATGATTTTATGCGGCGATACTCCTCTTTTAAGACACGAAACTTTAAAAGAAATGTATGAAGCACATAAAAAATCAGGTGTGGCTACAACTATTTTAACATCAATATATGATAATCCATTTGGATATGGAAGAATTGTAAAAGACGGTGACAAAGTAAAAGCAATCGTTGAAGAAAAAGAGGCAGACGAAGAAACTAAAAAGATAAAAGAAGTTAATGCTGGAGTTTACTGCTGTAATGCAAAAGAACTTTTTGAAGCTCTTAAAAAAGTTACAAACAATAATGAAAAAGGTGAATTTTACCTTACAGATATAGTTGGAATACAAGTTGGTGAAGGAAAAACAGTGGCAAGTTTTGTTCTTGCTGACAATGAAGAAATTTTAGGAGTAAATTCTAAAGTTGAACTTGCCCAGGCATCAAAAGTATTAAGAGAAAGAAAAAATATTTCTCTTATGGAAGAGGGAGTAATTTTAATTGACCCAGCTGCAACATATATAGAAGAAACTGTAAAAATAGGAAAGGATACAGTTATATATCCAACTGTAACTTTACAAGGAAATACAGTAATCGGTGAAAATTGTGAAATTATAGGCTGCACAAGAATAATTGACAGTACATTGGGAAATGATATAAGAATAGAATCATCTGTAATAGAAGAAAGTATAGTTGATGACAAAGTAACAATGGGACCTTTTGCTCATTTAAGACCAAAATCTCACTTAAAAGAAAAAGTTCATATTGGAAACTTTGTTGAAGTTAAAAAATCAACTCTTGAATACGGAGTAAAAGCAGGACATCTTACATATTTAGGAAATGCAACAGTTGGTAAGGATACAAATATAGGAGCCGGAACAATTACATGCAACTATGACGGAGTAAATAAATTTGACACTGTAATTGGTGAAAATGTATTTATAGGAAGCGATACAATGCTTGTTGCCCCTGTAACTATCGGTGACAAAGCTATAACAGGAGCAGGTTCTGTAATAACAAAAGACGTTGCTCCAAAAGCTCTTGCTGTTGAAAGAAATAAACAAATAATAAAATTTGAATGGAGGAAATAAAAAAAATGCAAAAAATGGAAATGAAAGAAGTTAAAATTTTTTCAGGAACATCAAATGTAGAACTAGCTGAAAAAATAGCTAGAAAACTTGACTTAGCTTTAGGAGATGTGCAAATCGTAAGATTTAAAGATGGAGAAGTTTACGTAAGAGTAGACGAAACAGTAAGAGGAAGAGATGTATTTGTTATTCAACCTACATCAGGACCTGTTAATGAAAACCTAATGGAACTTTTAATCTTTATTGACGCATTAAAAAGAGCATCAGCAAAAACTATAAACGTATTATTACCATACTACGGATATGCAAGACAAGAAAGAAAATCAAGCCCAAGAGAACCAATTACAGCAAAATTAGTTGCTAATCTTTTAACAACAGCCGGAGCAAACAGAGTTGTTACAATGGACTTACATGCTGATCAAATTCAAGGATTCTTTGATATTCCTGTTGATCACTTACAAGCATTACCATTACTAGCAAAATACTTTATCAATAAAGGTCTTACTGGAGATGACGTTGTTGTTGTTTCTCCAGACATCGGTGGAGTAAAAAGAGCAAGAAAATTAGCTGAATGGCTTGACTGTAAAATTGCAATAATCGATAAAAGAAGACCAAAACCAAATATGTCTGAAGTTATGAACTTAATCGGAGACGTTGAAGGTAAAAAAGCTATTTTTATAGATGACATGATAGATACTGCAGGAACAATAGTAAACGGTGTAGAAGCTATCATGAAAAGAGGAGCACAAGAATCTTATATCTGCTGTTCACATGCTATCCTTTCAGGACCTGCTGTCGGAAGATTACAAGACTGTTCTGTAAAAGAAGTAGTTATAACAGACTCTATAAAACTTGCTGACGAAAAGAAAATTGATAAAATTAAAGTTTTATCAGTTGACGGATTATTTGCTGAAGCAATAAAAAGAATTGTAAACCACGAATCTGTATCTGAATTATTTGAAAGCTACGAAAATATTTAAGAGTTAAAAATACATGAAAATACATGAAAAAGCTAGTCCTTAGGACTAGCTTTTTATTTTATTTTATGTTAAAATATTTTGAAGTGACATTTATAAAAGGCTTTTCAGAAATGAAGGTGATAAACAAAATGGAAAAACTTGATTATAAAAAAATCGGAGAAGATTTAAAAAAAGGAAAACTTATAATTTATCCTACAGACACAGTTTATGGTGTTGGAGGAATAATTACCAATGAAGAAACGATAAAAAATATTTATAAAGCAAAAGACAGGAGTTTTTCTTCTCCGCTTATAGCACTTGTAAGCAGTGCTGAAAAAATAGAAGATATAGCTTTTATAAATGAGAAAAACAGAGAAAAAATAGAAAAATTAATGAAAACTTTCTGGCCCGGAGGGCTTACAATAATACTTGAAAGTAAAGATATTGTTCCTCCTATAATGATTTCAAACGGAAAAACAGTAGGAGTAAGAATGCCTGACCATGAGACAGCACTTAAAATAATAGAAAGTGCAGGTGGAATTCTTCCAACTACAAGTGCGAATATTTCAGGAGAAGCAACGCCTCGTTCTTATGATGAACTTGATGAAGAATTTAAAAAGAGAGTAGATATAATTGTAGACGGAGGAAAATGTCCAATAGGAACAGCTTCCACAATTATAGATATGAGCGGTGAAAATATAAAAATATTGAGAGAAGGGGCTATCTCTCAGGAACAGATAGAAAAGATAATAGGTAAAATATAAATCGGAGGTTATAATGAAAGGGCAAAGAGTAAATCCAGAAAAATTAAATCCTATGGAAATGAACAGCATGTCATCTATGATGGGAATGATGAGTCTTTTACAAAAAATAGGGAAGGGAAAAAGAAAATATTCTGTAAAACTTGAAAAAAATCACAAGAAATTTTTAGCAAGATTTATGACAGACATAAAAAAACAATTTACAGAAACTTATGCAGATACACAAATGAAAGGTGTGCTTACATTCTTTGATTATGTAAAATCAGCTTGTGAAAATAAAACAGCTGCCGAGCTTAAACTTAGCTATGAAGAATTTGATTTCTTAAAAAGACTTTTAACAGATTCATTAAAAGGTATAGAATCAATGCAGCTGAAATGGTATAATTTAATTAAAAAAGCAACTTTAAAAATGATGAAAACTCAATATAAAGAAGTTTTAAAACAAATGAAATAAAAAATAATAAGATAAAAACATTAATATCCGAAAAATAAGATTTCAAATGAAAATTTTATTTTTCGGTTTTTATTTTATCATTTACTTTTTAAGAAGAACATAGTATACTAAAATTATATTATAGTGTAAATAATTTTTGAGATTTTATTGAGAAGGAGAGATTTATGAAAATAACTAAAGAAACAGATTATGCTTTTAGAATAGTTTTGTTCCTTAGCAAACATCAAGATGATAAAAAGAGATTCAGCGGAGATGAATTAGTGGAAATAAATGAAATTCCTAAAAATCTTGGAAAAAGAATTTTAACAAGACTTGTTGAGGGAAAAATTATTAATTCTAAAAAAGGTATCGGTGGAGGTTTCTGCCTTGAACGTGACAGAAAAGATATAACTCTTTTTGATGTGATGAATATTATTGAAATTATGGATTTCAAAGACTGTGTTGCAAGCAATGAAATCTGCGGATTTAAATCTGGGTCTTGTGCAATTCATGTGACAATGGAAAGAATAAGAGAAGTTTTGTTTTCAGAATTTAAAGCAGTGACATTTGAAGACCTTGCAGTCCTTGAAAATAATGGTTGTAAGAAGATTTGTAAAAAATAAGTAAAATATACAAAAAATATATTTTTTTATTGACAAGATATAAAAATGGTGCTATAATTAACACATAAATGAAATGATTACAAATTCAAAATATCTTTTAAAGTATGGAGGAATGAAATATGAAAAAATTTAGATGTAAAGTATGTGGAGAAATAATTAATGAAGGAGCTACTAAATGTCCTGTATGTGGAGTAGGTCCAGATAAATGGGAAGAAATAGTAGAAGGAACTGAAAAAATTTGGGCAACTGAACACAAAATCGGTGAAGGAATGGAATGCGGAGACGAAGAAATCATCGCTGGTTTAAGAGCAAACTTTGAAGGAGAATGTACAGAAGTTGGAATGTACTTAGCTATGTCAAGAGTTGCTGACAGAGAAGGATATCCAGAAGTTGCAGAAGCTTACAAAAGAATAGCTTTTGAAGAAGCTGAACATGCTGCAAAATTTGCTGAATTATTAGGAGAATGTGTAAGCGCTTCTACTGAAGAAAACTTAAAAGCTAGAGTTGAAGCTGAATATGGAGCAACTGCAGGAAAATTCGACATTGCTAAGAGAGCAAAACAATTAGGATTTGACGCTATCCACGACACAGTTCATGAAATGGCTAAAGACGAAGCTAGACACGGAAAAGCATTCACTGGATTATTAAACAGATACTTTGGAAAATAATAGAAAATAAATTTTAAGCCGGCTCTTATGCCGGCTTTTTTTGTAAACAGCTGCAGATAATAATAATTGACAAAATAAGTAAAAAATGTTATTATTTTTTAGTAAAGAACAAATAAAAATTGAGAGGTGAAATATGAATTTTGAAAATATAGCTGAACAAGTTTACCAAGAAACTTTTGATAAAATGTTTGATGCATTGGTAGAAGAATACAAAAGAGGTGAAATAGATTTAGAAACTTTAGAAGCAAATGCTGATGAGCAGTCACAAGTTCTTCTTAACGGAATGTTTGAAGGAGAAACTAAATTTGCATACACAAATGCAATAGTTGATGCACATCAATTTGTTATTTCAAAAGTAAAAAACGGAACACTAGTTGTTGAAGTTGAGTAATTAAAAAAATACAGATAAAAAAAAGAAACCGAAAATCTCGGTTTCTTTTTTTGTAAATATTATCCTAAAAGGAAAATAAACAGAGGTGCAATGATAAAAGTTATAATTCCGGAAATAACTATTGATAAAGCACTCATTGCTCCCTCAATTTCTCCCATTTCTAAAGCCTTTGAAGTTCCTACAGCATGGCTTGATATTCCAATTCCAATTCCTTTTGCCACAGGATGTTTTATTTTAAAGTATCTGCACACCATTGGTGCTAAAACATTTCCTGCTATACCTGTAACTAAAATTGCAAAAATTGTAATCGCAGGTACTCCTCCTAAAAGTTTGCTGAGTTCAATTCCTATAGGTGTTGTAATTGATTTAGGCATAAATGATAAAAGAAGAAGTTTATCTATTCCTAAAAGTTTTCCAAGAAGGACAGTTGAAATAATAGCAGTGGCTGCTCCCACAAGAGAACCAATTATGATAGGAACAAAATTCTTTTTTAATTTATCCAGCTGTCTGTAAAGAGGAAGAGCCAGAGAGATAGTTGCTGGAGCTAAAAGAAATGTAATATAATCTCCTCCCTTTCTAAAATAATCAAGTGGAATATTAAAAACTGACATAATTATCATAACAATAATAATTCCTATAAGCAGAGGATTAAGAACAGGAAATTTTGTCTTTTTAAAAATGAAAAGTCCTATATGAAATGCAGCAATAGTAAGTATTAATCCAAAAAGCGGTGTGTTAAGTATTTCCATATTCATTATTTTTTCTCCATTCTTTTAATACAGAAGTCAACAGTTTTTCCTGTGACTATCATAGTGATAACAGTGGTTGCAATCAGCAGAATAATGATTTTAAAAAATCCTGTTTTAAGAAGTGTCATATATTCTAAAAGTTCTACAGCTGGAGGAAGGAAAAATATAATCATATTCAAAATAAGAAAATCACATACTTTTTCTATACTTTCAACTTTAAGAACTTTTGTCCAAAGAAGAACAAATAAAATTAACATTCCTAAAATAGTTCCGGGAAGCGGAAGATTAAAAATGTTTTGGATAATAACTCCTGCAAAGTTTATAACCAAAATAATTAAAAATTGTTTAAACATAAAAAATCCTTTCTTTTTCTAAAAAATAAACAACAAAAAAATAAATTTTTATAAATTGAAAAAATTTTTTCACAGTATAAAATTTTATTTTTTACAGAATACCCTGTTATTATATTCTCTTTATCGGTCAGGTGTCAATAATTTTACAATAAAAATTACTAAAGTGTGCCAAATGTGATATAATGAACTGTTAAAATTTTGTAAAAAGGAGAAGTTTAATGAAACATATTAAAATGGGTGAATATCTGCTTAAAGAATATTTAACTCTTATTTTTTTAATGGGAATATGCAGAGGACTGTTTATATTTTTTAACAGGGGCGGAGCAGAAGAAATTCCTTTAAAAATAATGGGGAAAAGTTTTCTTTACGGGTGGATTTTTGATAATTCAATTACCTGCTATTATATAGGAGGGTTATTAATTTTCCTGCTGGTGTACAGTCTGCTTAGAGTAATATGGCTGGGGGCAGCTGGAAAATTTATAATAAATATTTATAAAATATTTGTTTCATCAACAGTATTTTTAACTCTGCTTGGGGATATAGAATATTACAGAGAATTTAATTTTCATCTTAATTCCACAATATTTGATTATACAGACCACATGGACGAAATAGGAATGACAATTTTATACGGAGATTATAATTATCTGGCTGTGTTTTTTCTGTTTGTTATAATTGAGGGGCTGTATCTTTTCATATCTTTTAATTCTTTCAATGAAGATGTGTATAAAGACAGGGAAAAGGGTATAACTTTTTTAAGTGATATTGGAACAATATTTCTTGTAGGAATTTTATCTGTTTTTGGAGCAAGAGGAGGATTTTCACAAAGCACTCTTAACTGGGGAAGAGCTTATTTCAGTAAATATACTTTTGCAAATCAGACAGCTATAAACGGTGTTTTTGCTCTTGGAAAATCTTTAGACCTTGCAAGAAAAGACAATAAAAAAGGAAAATCTCAAGTGAGCAGAATTTTTACTGAAGAAGAGCTGAAAGAAAATATAAGAAATTATGTGGGAACTGAAAAAGATAAATTTCTTTCAGATAAAAATGTGCTTTTAAGAAAAACAGAGACAGGAAAAGAAATAAAAAATTATAATGTAGTAATAGTTCTTATGGAAAGTTTTATGGGAGATACTGTGGGTATTTTGGGAGGAGAGCCTGATCTTACCCCAAATTATAATAAACTTGCAGAAGAGGGAATTTTATTTACAAATTTCTTTTCAAACGGCAACAGGTCTAACAGAGGAATTTTATCTGTTCTTACAGGATTTCCGTCACAGTATGGAAAATCAATTTTGAAAAAGCCTGTAGGTCAGAAACCTTTTGTTTCACTTTCAGGGATTTTAAAAGAGAGAGGATATTCAACTCATTTTATGTATGGGGGAGATATTGAATTTGATAATATGAAAGGCTTTTTTGAAACAAACGGAGTAGATAATTTTGTATCGAGAGATGATTTTTCAAAAAAAGACAGAACTATAAAATGGGGAGTTCCAGATGATAAACTTTTTGACAGGGCAGCAGAATATTTAGGAACTTTAAAAGAGCCGTTCTTTTTTGAAATTTTTACACTGAGCAACCATGCTCCTTTTGATATAGATGAAAACTTTAAGGAATTTACAGAGGAAGATTATCCTGATTATGAAAGATATAATGCTTTTAAATTTGCAGATTATTCAATAGGAAGATTTGTGAATGCAGTAAAAGATAAAGAATGGGCAAAAAATACAATCTTTGTTTTTGTGGCAGACCACGGAGAAAACAGAAGAAAGCCTATTGAAATTGACTGGAAAAAGTTTTCAAATCCTCTTGTGATTTGGACACCGGGAGGACAGCTTAAACATGAAGTAATAGAAAAAGCAGGTTCTCAGCTGGATCTTCTTCCAACAGTTATGGGAATTCTTGGAGGAGATTATATTCATTCTTCTTGGGGAAAAGATTTACTGGACAAAAATAATAAAGACAGCACTGCTTATGTTGTAGAAAATAATTTTGTAGGGATAATTGATAAAGAAAATATTTATATCGATGGAATAACAGTTCCAGAAGTTTTAAGAAGAAAAAGTGATGACAGCATAATCGAAGATAAAGAACTTGTTGAAAAATATAAGAAAGCTGCAAGAACTTATCTTGAACTTTCAATTCAGCAGGAAAAATACGGAACATTTGGAAGATAATATATTGTTCATTTTTTTTTGAGCAGGCAAATTAATGAGCAAATTAAAAATTTAATAAATTAAATTTTTAATTCGTCAGCTCTGCTAGTGGTTGAACTCTTTATCAATCGTTCATCTCCTGCATCGTTGAAAAGAAAACTGCCCTGCTGGTGAAAATTCATCAATGCAGGGCTTTCATTTTACATAAATAATTTATAAAGAGCGACAAAAATAGAAATTACTGCCACACTTCTTTTTATGATAAGCTGATTTACTTTTACACTGTATCTGCTTCCTAAAAATACTCCGATTCCATGAAAAAAAGATGAAACAGCAAGAACAGTTAAAAGTGTTTTAGAAAAGTTTCCGTTTAAATATCCAATGACACTTGGAACAGCAATAAAAATAGAATCAAAAAGAGCTGTTGCAACAGCCTGTCTTACCCCTGTTCCTAAAATTACAAGAAGAGGCATAACAAGGATAGGTCCTCCTGCTCCTGATAAAGCACAGATAGCAGCAGTTATAATTCCCATTATAACAACAGCTGTTGTATTTGGAGTTCTGCTTTCTAAATTTTCTTTATCTTTACGAAGAAGAATTGAAATCCCTGAAAGCAGAACAACCATATACAATAATATTTTCACAGCAGAATCATTAATCATTGAGTTAAGATATACGCCTAAAACAGCTCCTATAAAACTTGAAATTCCAAGTTTTGTTCCAAAAGATATATCAAGCTGTTTATGTTTGTAATAATTTATTGAGCCGATTATTCCGCACACAAGAAATGCAAAAAAGCTGAGAGCCAGAGCTTCACGGACATTATATCCGAGAGAAACATAAAGCATTGGAAGGAGAAATCCTGCAACTCCTGTAAGCCCAACCAAGCCTCCCACAATAAAATTTACAATTATAATAATGAACATTTTTCCTCCAATTCTTTAAATACAGAATTTTCATCAATAGTTAAAATTTTTCTGTCTTTCATAATCCATTTTCCGTCAACCATTGAATGAATTATATCACCCTTATTCACACATTCAAAAATTGTGTTTGTATAATTTGAGCTGAACCAAAGATGAGGCTCTTTTAAATCTATAAAAATTAAATCAGCCAGATATCCCTCTTTAATTTTACCTATATTTTTTCTTAAAAAATATTTTCCATTTTCAGCTGTCATTTTTAAAAGAGATTTTGCAGGCATAATTTTTCTGTCGCAGTTTTTTACTCCCCAAGTGACATTCATCATGCAGCGAAGGGCTTTCATTTCGTCCCAGAGACTTAGTCCTCCGTGGGCAGCTCCGTCAGTTCCAAGTCCGATTTTAATTCCTCTTTTTAAAAGCTCAGGAGTTTCTGCAAGAGCTTTTCCAGAATTTGAGAAAGGACACTGGCAGATTTTTACATCTCTTTTTAAAATAATCTCTTTTTCTTTTTCAGAAAGTATAAGAGAGTGAGCCCCGATAAAATCATTTTTTAAAACTCCAAGGTTTTCCAGATATTCATAAGGAGTCATTCCTGTTTTTGAAATTATATGGTGAACTTCTTTTTCATATTCATTCATATGAGCCTGTAATATTGTATTTCTTTCTTCAGCATGTTCAGAAATTTTTAAAATCAGGTCTTCTGAAACAGAAAGAAGAGAACGCAGCGAATAATAAACTTGAATAAGACCTTTTCCATTCCATTTTTCATATAACTCGTCATTTTTTTTCACAGCTGTTTCTGTGGTGTCACAGATGTTTTCAGGAAGATTTTTATCATTCATTGTAGAATAAGTTACAGCTCCTCTTATTCCGCTTTTAAAAATTTCTTCACAGGCACTGTCCATGTGATAGCTTCCTGCATCAACAAATGAAGTTGTTCCAGCATGAATCATTTCAATAAGGGCAAGTTTTGTATTTAATTTCATAATTTCATCTGTAAGAGAGCTTTCAAAGGGAAGCATTATATCCTGCCATATTATCCCATCAGCATCTAAAACTTTTCCCTTTAAAAGCTGCTGTCCTATATGAGTATGTCCGTCGCAAAGCCCGGGCATAACAATAAGTTTTTTTCCGTCAATGATTTCTTCATCTGAAAAAGATTTTAAATCTGTTCCGATCTCTTTAATAATATTATTTTCTATACGAATATCCTTATGAAAAATAACTTCAAAATTTTCATTTAAATAGCCGATATTTTTTAAAATCATTTTAAATCACTCCAGTGAAAGCAAGAACTATTTGAGAAATTGTTGCTGAGCCAAGAAAAGTTCCAGTCATAACAAGGATACTTATTATTACCATTTTCCAGCCCTGTCCGGCAAAACTTTTTAACTGGTTGCTCATGGAAATTCCTGCAAAAGCTCCGACCATAGTAAGAGGTGCAGTAAATTGAATTTTTCCCACAGCAGAAATGACATAATCATTTACAGGAGAAAGAGGGCAGGCTATAAGAAGCCCAAGAATTGAGCAGTATGCAACAATGGGCAGACGTAAAAAATAAAGAAGTTTTGAAATAACAACAGCACAAAAAGAAACAGCAAGAAGAATTGCAATCCCCGGAAGAGATTCAAAAAATCCAACTTTAAATCCAACAAAGTTTGCAAGAGCAATTCCGCATCCTGCAAGTATAAATAAAAATATCCATTCTCTATATCTCATTATTTATCTTCTCCTTTATTTTTCTTTGAAGAAAGTCTAGGCTCTAAAAAATTGTATAATTTTTTTGTAAGAGGTATTCCAACAAAAATAGCCACATAAATTCCTGTTATTCCTGAAAGAGTTTCACTTGCACTGGCAAGAGCTGAAATTTGAGCTGCCATTTCAGGATATATAATTGAAAGTGATGCAGTGGCACTTGCCATCATAATTCCTGCTCCCACTCCGCTTGCAAGAGCCAGAGCAAATGGATGGAAAATTCCTGTATAGGCAACAAGTGAAGCAAGAATTCCAAAATATATTGTACCAATCATTCCTCCTACAATATAAACAGAAAGGCTTCCTCTTGTTTCAGGTGAATCCACTCCAAACATATCTGTTACAAGAGCAAGATTTGATTCACGGTTAATTGAGTGTGCAGCTCCTATCGCTTCTCTTTTTAGTCCAAGAATTATTGCAGCAGGAAGAGCAAAGAAAATTGTTCCTAAATTTCCAACTTCCTGAAAAAGAAGAGCAGGACCTGCAGATAAAACCACATCAATATTTGCTCCTGCATTAATTCCAAGTTTTACAATAAAAGGACAGATACACACAAGAACAAGTTTGCTTGCTGCCTTTACCTCTTTTGTTTTTAAAATTTTGAAACATTCAGGACCGCTCATCATTCCAAAAATCAAAGAGTAGAAAATTGGAAATAAGATAAATGTTCCTATTTTCAATGGAATTGAAATTTTTCCAATAGAGTCAGCAATAACAACAAAGATAAAAGCCAGAATAAATATTTTGTACTCAGACTTTATTCTTTCAGCCAGTGAACCATACATCATTTTTTCTTTTTCCATAATTTTTTAACCACCTAAAGATTTAAATTTTTAATACCTTGTCATTTTAGCAAAAAAATTTTTTTAAAAAAAGGACAAATGGGAAGAATTTATATATTTTTTTTCTGTGCCGTGCTATAATTTTAAAGAGGTGATGAAGAATGACATTTGATGAAGTGCTGGAAAAAGTTCCTGAACTTAAAGGTTATCTTATTAATATGCCTGAAAATTTAAAAAACAAGTTTGTTGTAAAAATTCACCCTCCCGGAACAATAATCCATCATCAGCAGAGCGACCTTGATGTATTTGGAATTGTAGCCACAGGAGAACACAGGGTAATAAATATTTTTGAAAATGGAAATATTTTTATGATAGAAAAAAATGAGCCTATAGATTTTATAGGAGAGGTTACAATCATTGCAGGAATGAGACAGACTTCCGTTACCATTGAAACAATTACCGAAAGTATTATTATGTATATACCACGTTCTGATTTTGAAGAATGGATACAAAAGGACATTCACTTTTTGTATCTCGTTTCACAAAAAATTGCTTTAAAACTTTACCGTTCATCTTCAAACAGAGGTGCCAAACTTTTTTATCCTCCTCATTTTATTCTGCTTGATTATCTTATTCAATATGCTCAGAATGAAAAAATATCAAAGGACAAAATTTTTATTTTGAGAAAAACCAGAGAGGAGCTTCACGAGGAGCTGGGGATAAGTGTAAAAACTTTAAACCGAACAATTCCCAAATTAAAAGAGGATAAGGTTATTTCAATCACCAAAGGAAAAATTTCAATGACCTATGAGCAGTATAAACTGGCTGCAAAAATTATTAAATATTATGTAAAACAGGATATAAAAAAATAAATTTTATATAAAAAGAGGTTCTGCAGTCTGCAGAGCCTCTTTTACATTATAATTAGTTTTGTTTTTTAAGTGTTGGGAAAAGAATAACATCTTTGATTGTCGGGCTTCCAGTAAGAAGCATAACAAGTCTGTCAATTCCAATTCCAAGTCCTCCTGTAGGTGGTAATGCACACTCAAGAGCTTCAACGAAATCGTCATCAATTTCAGGAGTAGCTTCGTCGTTTCCAAGCATAGCCTCTTCGATTTGAGCTTCAAATCTTCCTCTTTGGTCAGCTGGGTCGTTAAGCTCAGAGAAAGCATTTGCATATTCTCTTACATCGATGAATAACTCAAATCTTTCTGTAAATCTAGGGTCATTAGGGAATCTCTTAGAAAGAGGAGAGATTTCAACCGGGTGACCGTAAACAAATGTTGGCTGAATTAAATGTTCTTCACATTTTTCTTCAAAGAATTGGTTTATAATATGCCCGACTCCTGTCATGTGAGGAAGAACTTCAACGTGATGTTCTTTTGCTATTGCTTTAGCTTCTTCAAATGTCATCTCTTTCCAGAAATCAACACCAGTATATTCTTTTATTAAATCAACCATGTGTGCTCTTTTGAAATTGCTAAGGTCGATTGTTTTTCCATTGTATTCAACAGTAAGAGTTCCAAGAACAGATTTTGCAACGTGCTGAATAATTTCTTCAGTTAAATCCATCATAGTCTCATAGTCAGCATATGCCATGTATAGTTCTATTGAAGTGAATTCTGGATTGTGTCTTGTAGAAATTCCTTCGTTTCTGAAACATCTGTTGATTTCATAAACTCTGTCAAATCCTCCAACGATAAGTTTTTTAAGATATAACTCAGGAGCTATTCTTAAATATAAATCCATATCAAGAGCATTGTGATGAGTGATGAAAGGTTTTGCCGCAGCTCCTCCAACGATTGGGTGAAGCATAGGAGTTTCAACTTCTAAGAAATGTTTTGCATTTAAGAAGTTTCTGATTTCATTTATAATTCTAGTTCTTTTTATAAATGTATCCTTAACTTCTCTGTTCATTATTAAATCTACATATCTTTTTCTGTATCTTGTTTCAACGTCTGTAAGTCCGTGGAATTTTTCAGGTAATGCTCTTACATTTTTAGAAAGTAATGTAAATTCATTTACTCTTAAAGTTTTTTCTCCAGTTTTTGTGATGAAAAGAGTTCCTTTTACTCCAATGATGTCTCCTGTTCCGCATTTTTTAACAAGAGCCCAGATATCTTCTCCAAGGTTGTCTTTTCTTAAATATAACTGAATGTTTCCTGTCATATCTTCAAGTCTTACAAATCCTGCTTTACCTTGAATTCTGAAAGCCATAAGTCTTCCGGCAGTTTGGAATTCAGTTGTATCGTCTTCTCCTGCAACTTCGTGTGCAAGAAGATCAGCTATCATATGTTTCTTGTCATATTTCTTTCCAAAAGGGTCAAATCCCATTTCTTTTATTTCTTTAATTTTTTCCCATTGCTCAGCAATAAGACGGTCTTCTGCGACCATATCCGCATATCTTTTCATAATATCTCCTTCCAAATTTTATATTTTAAATAATTATTATTTTAATTTTAAAAGATAAATACTGCTTTTTCTTCCCCACACAGTTCCAGGGAAGTTATCTCTGTTCTGTTCAAAAGTTTTAACTGCTAAATCTTTTTCTCCGTTTTTATAATAAAGTTCTCCAAGTTTATACATAGCTTCTGGATAAAATTCATTTGTATTTTTAAGAAGCAGGAAATTCTCTTTTGCTTTTTCATAATTTCCAGACATCATATATGAATCTCCAAGATAGAAAGGAATATTTTCTTTCTCTGCAAAATTTTCTTCAGCTGTCATACTTTTTTCAAGAAGAACAATAGCTTCAGCATAACTTCCATTTTTGTAATAAGAAATTCCATTTTGATAGTTATTGAAGAAATCAGACTGTTCCTGTGTTTCTTGTCCTATATTTTCAGAACTTTCCCCTGAAGAGATATTTCCCTCTCCGCTGAAAAGAGAATTTTTTAAAGGTGCAGGAAGCATTCCGTTTTGAGAACCAGCATAATGAGTTCCCTTAACAACATTTCCGTTTCTAAAATATAAAACGCTTATTATATCAGCCAGATCTTTTGTCTGATTTTCAGCATAAACATTTTCAAGGAAAAGAAGCTCGTTTGCTGTTGGATTGCTTCTTTTTATAATGTTTCTCATAACATAATCATTAAGCTCTGGAGAATTTTCAGCAAAGTTAAGATATTTATCAGAAAGATTATAATCATTTCCTAAAACTTTTTCTTTTCCAGCTATAAGTCTCATTTTATCTTGAGAGCCAAGAGGATAGTTTTCTTCAAGGAAAGCACTTTCTGTTTTTACAATATCTCCATTTCCTTCTACAACAGCCAGATTAAAAAGCAGAGAAGATATTTCATAATTTTCTGTGCTGTCAGGGAAAACAAGTTTAAATAATGTTGCACTGTTTTTTAAATTATTTAAATTTTTTGCATTGTAGTCAGCATAAATTATATTTTTTAAATCTCCAGCAGAAATCTTGTATTTTGCTTTGTTGTTTACTGTAACCGTTCTTACAGAAACTCCGTTATTCACAAGATTGAAAGTATAAACACCTTGATAAAGACTTCTGAAATAAAAACGTCCATTTTTTATAAAAGCATCATATGACTGTATATTTGGAGAAAGAATAAGAGCAGGCTCATAAGCATCTGTACAAGGTACAGAAAGATATTCTCCCATATATATATCAAAATAATTTCCATTTTCATATGATCTTACTGCATTGGATTTTATATTTTGAGATAAAATATCTAAAAGATATGCAATTCCTGAATTATTTAAATAGAAGCTCTCTTGTGCAAGAACATTTTCCTGATGAACAGGAAGTGTAACTCTGTTTTGTGTAGATAAATTTTCACAACCGCAAAGCACAGATATAAGAGCTGCCAAAAGTAAAAATTTTTTCATTATGCCCCCTTATTTTTCATATACAGAGAGGTTTATCTCATTAATCAATTCGCCATTTTGATACATAACATAAACAGCTTTGAAGCCACCCTCTGAAATATCAAATTCTTTTGTAAAAAGATCAAAAGATGTATTTATATATTCTGTGACGTAATCAAAAGGAGTGTTGATTCCCTTTTTCAAAATCATAGAACATTTTGCAGTTCCTTCTCTTGATATTATAGCAGAATTTTTAAATATTTCTATGGAAGTTTTTCCAAAATCGTCAATAAATTTATAAGAAATGGAATTTTCGCCGATTTTTTTTATGGCAGGAACAGCTTTTATATCAGGTTCTCCACCAAGTTCACGACTTTCCAATATTAAATTTATTCTCATTAATATTCCTCGTCGTAATCTTCAAATTTATCATCTATATTAACATGATCTTCACGATCGTAGTATTCGTCGTCGTCCCAGTCTCCTATATCAGATTTATCAAGATATTCCTCTTCCCAATATTCTAAAATTTCATCAGAAAGATCATCGTCTTCCACAAGTTCAACCATTTCTTCATCATCATTTGAAAAGAAAACATGTCTGTCCCCGTCTTCATTTTCAGCAATGATATACTCCTCATGGTCATAAGTTAAGTTTGCTAAAACTTCAAATTCAGTTCCAAGATCGTCATAATAAAAAAATTCTCCTGGTGAATACATAATTCCCTCCTAAATTATTATTTATGATATTTTATATTATTTATAATACTAAACCATCTGTAAATTTGTTCCATAAGAATTAACCTCATAAGCTGATGAGGAAAAGTCATCTTAGAAAAACTTAGAGACAGGTTAGAAACTTTTCTTATGTCATCAGAAACCCCGTATGAACCTCCGATGATAAAGTTTATTGTGCTGAATCCCTTTATTCCTATATCTTCAATTTTTTGTGCCATCTCTTCAGAAGAAAAATTTTTCCCGCCTATATCAAGAAGAATGTTAAACCCTTTTTTCTTTTCAAGGGCGGCGAGAATATTTTCAGCTTCTTTTTTTATAGAAAGCTCTCTTTCAAAATCATTTCCAAATTCTTTTAATTCTGTCACAGAAAGTTTTCCAAAAGCCTGCATTCTTTTTGAAAATTCAGCTATACCGTCGTTTATATATTTTTCTTTAATTTTGCCCACACAAATTATATTAACGTTCATTATATTTGAAAACTCCTTATTTTCTTTTAAAATTCTTCTCAATATCAGAGGTTGTAAGTTTTAAAATAATAGGTCTTCCATGAGGGCAGGTATATTCTCCCACAGAATAAAATTTATCAAGAAGTATTTCTATCTCTTCTTTTGAAAGAGGCTGGTTTGCTTTTATGGCATTTTTGCACGAAGCAGTTATTATTGTCTCTTCAATAAGAGTGCTTTTTATTTTTATATTTTTTAAATCTTCAATAATTTCTCTTACGAGAGATTCTATACTTGAAGAGAATTTTAAATTCGGCACAGCTCTTACAAGAATATCATTTTTTCCAAAAAAATCAATTTCAAATCCAAAATTTCTTAAAATTTCAAGATGTTCTTCCACAACTTCCCTATCCTTGTTTGAGATATTTATTTTTATTGGAACTAAGAGATTTTGTGTAGAAATTTTTTTATCCTGATATTCCTTTTTGAATTTTTCATATAAAATTCTTTCATGAACAACGTGCTGATCGTAAATTTCAAGAACTCCATTTCTCTCTACCAAAAGATAAGAATCGGCAAACTGCCCGATAACTCTGTAATCTTTTTTTGCAGAAATATTTGAAGTTTCTGTTACCATAGATTTTAGTTTATCAGTTTTTTCATCATTTGAAAATACTTTTTTTAAAAAACTTTCGTTTTTACTTTCTTTTTTTTCAAAAGTATAAGATTTTTCTTCTCTCTCTTCTTTGTTATTTAAAGATACGGCATCTTTTTTTAAATCTTCATTAAAATTTTTTTGAGAAATATCTTCAAAAGTATTTTTATTTTCTTCTTCAATATTTTTATCTGTATCTTTTTCAAAAATATTAAAAATATCTGGCTCTTTTACTTCAAAAGAAGTTTCAGGCTCGGGAATATCAAAAGATATCGGTTCTGACTTTATAGTTTCATTTTTAAAAGTCTTTGGAGTAAAATCTTTGAAATCATTTATATCTAAAAAATTATTTTCTGCTTTTTTTTCAAGAGGAACACTAGGGCTTACAAAATCTTCATCACCAGAAAGTTTTTCCCTTACAGCATCATAGACATAATTATAAATATATTTTTCATCTGAAAACTTTACTATTTTTTTAGACGGGTGGACATTTACATCAACTTCACTTGGGTCAATCTCTATAAAAAGAATTGCAAAAGGATATTTTCCTTTCATAAGTTTTGTGTAATATCCGTCAATAAGAGCTTCTTCAATTATTTTTGATTTAACAGGTCTGTTATTTATAAAAATAAAAATCCCGTCTTTATTTGAACGGTTTAAAGATGTGTTTCCTAAAAATCCAAGAGGAAAAGAAACAAGATTCTGCAGAGTATTTTTTCCAAAAATTTCAAGGATAGTGTTTTTCATTCCACGTCCGCTTGTTCTTAAAACTTCTCTGTCATTTAAAGATAAAATTATTGAGATATTGGGATTTGTAAGTGCTTCCTGTGTAACAATATCTTTTATATATCTAAATTCTGTTGTTTCTTTTCTTAAAAATTTAAGTCTTGCAGGAGTATTGAAAAAAAGTTCTTTAATTTCTATTTCAGTTCCTTTTTCTCTCTGAACATCTTTAAGATTTGTAACTTTTCCACCTGAAAGAGAAATGAAAGTTCCCTTGTCGTCATTTTCTGTTTTTGATGAGATACTCATTTTTGAAACAGCTGAGATAGAAGAAAGAGCTTCTCCTCTGAAACCGTAAGTTAAAATATTTGATAAATCTTCCTTTGTTGAAATTTTACTTGTGGCGTGTCTTTCTACAGAAAGCAGAACGTCATCTCTTGTCATTCCTTTTCCGTTATCAGAAATTTTTACATACCTATTTTCATTTTTTACATTTATTTTTATATACGTACTTTCGGCATCGATGGAATTTTCCAAAAGTTCTTTTATCATGCTTGCAGGATTTTCAACAACTTCACCGGCTGCAATCATATTTGATACTTTTTCATCTAAAATTTTAATAATTCCCACATTTACCTCCAAAAGTTACAGTGAATATTATGGTATTCAGATAAATTATACTTCATTGACGAAAAAAATTCTATATTAAAAATAAGTTCTTCTTTTTTCCTGTGTGTGTATTATTATCTCCTATAGAAGAATCTATTATAGAAGAATCTTTGACCTGACAACTTGTCATGAGGTCAAGTGACAAGTTGTCATGACCCTCATGACATTTTGTCACTTGATGGGGTATGTTTGTCACTTGATATTTTATAATTTATTTGAGATAATTTATAATAGAAAATATTTTTGGAAAGATGAGGACTGACATGAGAAATACAAGATGGATATACAGAGATAATAAAAAAAATTATAATACAAAAAAATACAGCAGAGATATGCTTTCCATTCTTGAAAGCAGAGGGCTTACAACAGAAGAAGAAATTGAAAAATTTATTCAGTGCAGTCTTTCTGATTTGAGAGATCCTTTTCTTTTAAAAGATATGGAAAAAGCTGTAAATTTTATTTTGGAGAAGAGAGATAAAAAAGAAACAATTTGGATATATGGAGATTACGATGTAGACGGAATAACTTCAACATCTCTTCTTTATCTTGCTTTCAAAGAAATAGGAATTAATGCAGAATATTATATTCCGTTAAGAGATGAGGGATATGGTTTAAATAAACATGCAATAAAAGAGATAAAAGATAACGGCGGAAATCTTATAATTACAGTTGACTGTGGAATTTCATCTTTGGAAGAAGTTAATTATGCAAATGAACTTAGAATGGATATGATAATAACAGACCACCACGAAATAAACAATGAACTTCCAAATGCTTTCTGTGTTATAAACTGCAAGAGAGAAGACAACCTTTATGATTTTAGAAGTCTTGCAGGGGTCGGGACAGCTTTTATGCTTGTTCTTGCTCTTTTTAAAAAATTAAATATAGAGGAGTCAGCTTATAAATATCTTGATATTGCTGCAATAGGAACTGTTGCTGATATAGTTCCACTTGTGGAAGATAACAGAATAATTGTAAAAAGAGGTTTGGAACAGCTTCGTAAAACAAAATGGAACGGATTAAATACTCTTCTTCGTAAAATATTCCCGGATTTCAGGGAGAGAGAATATGACACATATGATGTAGGATTTATAATTGCTCCAATTTTTAATGCAGCCGGCCGTCTTGAAGATGCAAAAATGGGAGTAGAACTTTTTACAAGTAGCGACAATAAAATTTGTGATGAGCTTTCTTATACACTGACAGAAAAAAACAGTGAGAGAAAAAATATTCAGAGCGATATTTATGATATTGTTGTTGATGAAATTGAAGAGAAAAAACTTTTTGAAAAAAATATAATAGTTGTGGCTCACGAAAAATTTCATCACGGGGTTATAGGAATTGTAGCTTCAAAAATTGTAGATAGATATTATAAACCGACAGTTATAATGGAGATTAAAAAGAATGAGGGGATTGCAACAGCTTCATGCAGAAGTATTGAAGGATTTAACATCATAGAAGCAATAAATTCTATGAAAGAATTATTTGTAAAATATGGAGGGCATGCAGGGGCAGCTGGCTTTTCAATCCCTATAGAAAATATAGAAATTTTTGCAGAGAGAATGGATAAATTTATTGAAGAAAATATGAATAAATCATATTTTTTAAAACCTGTAAAAATTGATAAGGAGATACAGCTTCATAAAATTTCTTATGATTTTTTAGAAGAAATTTCAAAATTAAAACCTTTTGGTTTTGGAAATCAGACTCCGCTTTTTGCAATGAAAAACTGTACATATTCAAATTTAAGAAAAATAGGAAAAGACCAGAGCCATCTTATGATGAATGTTATAAAAAATGGTGTTGAAATAAAAAACTGTGTGTGGTTCGGGGCAGAGGATATGTTTAATGACATAGAAAAAAATCCTGTTCTGGATATAGCTTTTAAACTTAAAATGGAAACTTTTAAAAACAGATACCAGTATAAAATGTATATTGAAGATGTGAAAAAGCCTGATGAAGAAAAAAGTTTTAACAATGGATTTTTAGAAGAAGCAGAAATTTATGATACAAAATTTCCTATTGAAACTGTTTTTTATACAAGAAGAAAAATAAGTGAAAATTTAAAACTTATGTATTCAGAGGGAATGGTTTTTGTAACAGACAGAAAAATAACAGTGGGGGAACTTGATAATTCAGTTTCATATCTTCTTACAGCATTACATGAAAAATATAATAAAAACTTCTCTGTAAAAATTTCAAAAATTGTTCTTACAGAGGAAAATTATAACGTGCATATTTTAATAGAGCAGGATTTTTCATTTGAGTGTTTTAAGATTAAGCCAAATGAAATATTCAGTGAAATAAAAAATCATCTTATCGGGAAGCTTCCTTATAATTCTTTCCAAAAAGAAGTTCTGGCTGAAATTTTTAGAAATAAAAGTTCTGTAACAGCAGTATATAACGAAAATAGAGGAATAGGAATTATTTCAAAAACGGTGTCACTTTATTTCAAAAATATGGGTAAAAAAGTTTTATTTATTGGAAAAAATATTCCAGATGAAATAAAATATTACGGGGATATTTCAGAAAAATATATTGAAAATTATGATTTTTATATTTTCTATAATGAAAATCTTTCAAATTATCCAAAAAATTCTCTGGTGTTTATAAAAGATGAGCCGAAAGATAATGAAAGAAAAATTGTAAGGGATAATTATATAATTCCAGAAAACATAATTATCACAAATGAAGAAGAACTTTCTGACAAGGAATATATCTGGTCAAAAAAACTTCCTCTTAGAAAAAGATATGAAATTTTAAAAAATATAAAATCTTTTGAAAAAATTTATGCAGCAGATGACATAAAGGAGATTTTATAAAAACTTATTGATAAAAAAAAGAAAAAATGATATTTTAAAATTAATACAGATTTATAAAAATAAAATTTAATTTTTTTAATTGATAAAATTTATAAAGGAGAGTAGAAAGTTGAGAAAAGAAACAGCTGATAAAGTACTTAAAACTCACCACAGTTCACATTTAAGCCTTTATTTTTATGGGGCAGTAGTTGGAGTAATGACAGGAGTTGTGATTGTGGGTTACAGAGTTTCCCTTAGTCTTGCTCAAAAATACAGAGAGATGTTTTATGAATATGTAAGACACACTCTTTTTGATGCTCAGACTATTTTTATTCTTGCCGTCCTTATTCTTATAACTTCTGTTTTTCTTGGATATGTTGTTGTAAAATATCCAATGATAAAAGGAAGCGGAATTCCACAGGTAAAAGGAGTTCTTATAAGACAGATGGATTTTTCATGGGCAAGAGAACTGGCTGCAAAATTTGTTGGGGGAGTTGTGGCAGTAGGAAGTGGAATGTCTTTAGGAAGAGAAGGTCCTTCTGTACAGCTTGGAGCGGAAGTTGGAACAGGAGTTTTTAAAATTTTTAAAAGAAATGAATATGATAAAAAATATTTAATTTCCTGCGGAGCAAGTGCAGGGCTTGGAGCAGCATTCGGAGCACCTCTTGCCGGGGTTGTTTTTGCAATAGAGGAGCTTCATAAATTTATGTCCCCTCTTCTTGTAACTTGTGTGCTGATATCTTCTGTGTGTGCTGAATTTGTTTCCAAATATTTCTTTGGATTCAGCCCGAGTCTTAATATTCATGTTGATACAACTTATCAGTTAAAATATTATTTTTTAATAATTATTTTTGCTCTTATAATGACAATAATAGCAAAATTTTTTGAAGGAGCACTTTTAAAAGGACAGAAAATTTATGGAAAGATAAAGATAAATCCAATATTTAAACCTGTTGTCATTATTACAATAACAGTTTTTATGGGAATATTTTTTGGCGAAGTAACAGGCGGAGAACATACCCTTGCAGAAAAAGTAATGCATGGAAGCTACACCTACAAAACTCTTATAATTCTTTTTGTGCTTAAGTTTTTGTTTACTGCAGCTTGTTTTTCATCAGGAATTCCGGGCGGATTATTTCTTCCTATGATTGTTCTTGGAGCACTTGCAGGAAAAATTTATGGAATGTTTGTGATAAATCTTATTCCGGAAGTAACTCCAGGATATGAAGTTTATTTTATAGTACTTGGAATGGCTGCTCTTCTTACTGCAGTTATGAAAGCACCAATTACAAGTACGATACTTATGCTTGAAGTTACAGGTTCATTTTCTCATTTCTTCCCGCTTGTAACAGTGTGCATGATTACTTTCCTTATGACAGAAGTTATAAAGATGAGATCTATAAATGATATTCTTCTTGAGAATATGCTTCCAAAAGGACTGGATGAAAATGGAGACGAAGAGAAAAAAATTACAATAAAAATTCCTGTAGGGTTAGACAGCTTACTTGACGGTAAAAAAGTTAAAGAGATTGTATGGCCTGAAAAATGTCTTATCGTTGGAATAGACAGAGGGGACAGAGAAATAATTCCGCACGGAGAAACAAAAATGCTTGCGGGAGATTTACTGGTATTTTTAATGGACGAAAGAACAGCTTCACTTGTAAAACCTCTGCTTATAGAAATGGGTGAAGCATAAAAGGGAGAATTATTATGAAAATTTTAAAAGAAGTCTGTGTAGAAAATCTTGCTGAAGCTCTGGAAGCTGAAAAAAGAGGAGCGGACAGAATAGAACTTTGTGATAATTTAAGTTTTGGAGGAACAACACAGTCTTACGGGACAATTAAAAAAGCATTGGAAAAATTAAAAATTCCTGTGTTTCCGATAATAAGACCAAGAGGAGGAGACTTTTTTTACACTGAAGATGAAATTGAGATAATGAAAGAAGATGTAAAAATGTGTAAATCTCTTGGTGCAGAGGGAGTTGTTCTTGGAATGCTTACTAAAGATAAAAAAATAGATTTTTCTCTTGTGAAAGAGTTTGTTTCTCTTGCATATCCTATGGAAGTTACATTTCATAAAGCAATAGATGAGCTTGAAAATCCTGTGGAAGCTGTAGAGGGGCTTATAAATGCAGGAGTGAAAAGAATTTTATCTTCAGGAACAAAAGAAACAGCCCTTGAGGGAGCAGAGATTTTAAATAAAATGATAGAAAAAGCTGACGGCAGAATAATTATAGTTGCAGCAGGAAGAATTACAGCAGAAAATTTTCAAGAAGTTTCTAAAAAAATTCCGGCTTTTGAATATCATGGTAAAAAAATTGTGTAATATATAAAAAATTTTTTTACAAATTAAAAGTAAAAAAAATCAGCTGAAAAGAAAAGAAAATTTATTTTTTTAAAAGATAAAAAAATTTTTTAGTTGACAAATAAGATTTATAGGAGTATCCTTAACACAAGAAAACAAAAATCAAAGAACAAAAGGAGAAAACAATGTTAGGCAGAATTTCAATAGTTATGAAAAACATAATACATCATCACCATAGATAGAGAGTTTGTTTTTATGACGCAGTTCATAGATGCAGACTCATGTTGAAATACAAAAATTTGAGTCTGTATCTATGGCGGAGAAGTTGAAATTAAAAAGTTTTTTCTGTTATATAAGCCATCTGATACATTCAGGTGGCTTTTTTTATTAAATTTTTTTAAATTAAAAGGGGGGATTTATATGAAAAAATTATTTGCAGTTGTTATGATGTTTATGGTTTTAGTTACAGGTGTGTTTGGTGCAGACAAATCTTTTGAAAAAGTTCAGAAGAACGGAAAATTTGTTGTCGGTCTTGATGCAACATTTGCTCCAATGGGATTTAGAGGAGATGACGGAGAAATTGTTGGTTTTGACATAGACCTTGCAAAAGAAGTTGCAAAAAGATGGGGCGTTGAAGTTGAATTTAAACCTTGTGAATGGGACGGAATTATGTTTGACTTAAACAGCGGAAATATTGATATGGTATGGAACGGAATGACAATGACAGAAGAAAGACAAAAACAGGCAGCTTTCTCTGAACCATATTTTACAGACGGACAGCTTATTTTCTCAAGAAGAGAAGCAAAAGTAAATAAAGTTTCTGAACTTGAAGGAAAAGTTGTAGGACTTCAGCTTGGAAGTTCAGCAGACTATGCAGTTCAAAAAAGTGATGTATTTTCTAAAATAAAAGAAGTTAAAAAATATGCAACAAACGTTGAAGCTCTTATGGACCTTGAAGCAGGAAGAACAGATGCAGTTGTAGTTGATACTGTTGCAGGAAAATATTACAACTCTAAAAGAGCAACACTTACTTATTCTGAAGAATCTCTTACAAAAGAATACTACGGTGTTGCAATGAGAAAAAATGATAAAGCATTAGTTGAAAAATTAAATGAAACTTTAAATGAAATGAAAGCTGACGGAACTTTTGGAAGAATTTCTGAAAAATGGTTTGGAAAAGAGGAGAATTAATTATGCAGAATGACATTTTATTCATACTTAAAGGATTAGGGCTTACTATAAATTTATATATTTTAACGATGGTATTCTCTCTTCCTTTGGGAGTTCTTCTTTCACTGGGAAGATTAAAAAATAAAGGAATTTTAAATAATATAATTTTATTTTATACATCGCTTTTCAGGGGAACTCCCCTTCTTCTTCAGCTGTTCTTTGTATATTACGGGCTTCCAATGTTATTGGGGCTTAGATTTACACCATTTACTGCAGCTGTTGTAACATTTGTAATAAACTATGCAGCATATTTCTGTGAAATATTTAGAGGAAGTATTTTAGGAATAGAACAGGGACAGTATGAGGCAGCAAAAGTTTTAGGAATGTCATACTGGCAGACAATGAGAAGAATAATTATTCCGCAGTCACTTATTACAGCACTTCCGCCTTTATCAAATGAGGCAATCTCACTTATAAAAGATACATCTTTGGTATCAGCAATAGGAATGGCGGAGATTTTGAGAAATTCAAGAGAACTTGTTACTCGTGATTTTTCAGTTGTGCCTTTTATAATCTGTGCAGTGCTTTATCTTTTAATGTCTGTGGTTGTAATTGCATTCTTTAAAAAACTGGAAGAAAAGGTGATGATTTAAAATGTCTTGTATAAGTGTCAGAAATCTTCATAAAAAATTTAAAAATGATGAAATTTTAAAAGGGATAGATTTAGATATTGAAAAAGGGGAAGTTGTTTCTATAATTGGAGCTTCCGGAGGAGGAAAATCAACTTTTTTAAGATGTCTTATTGGGCTTGAAAATATAAATTCAGGTACAATAAATACTCCTGATAAAAGTAAAATGGGAATGGTTTTTCAGTCTTTCAACCTTTTCCCTCATAAAACTGCTGCACAAAATATTATGGAATCTTTAATAGTTGTAGATAAAATGGACAGAAAAAAAGCCAGAGAGATTGCTCTTAATCTTCTTGAAAAAGTTGGGCTTAAAGATAAGGCTGATTTTTATCCAAAAACTCTTTCTGGTGGTCAGAAGCAGAGGGTTGCAATAGCAAGGGCATTAGCCAAAAATCCTGAGGTGCTTTTATTTGATGAACCTACATCAGCCCTTGATCCAGAAATGGTAAAAGAAGTGCAGAATGTTATTTCTTTTTTAAGAGATAACAGCAATATCACAATGATTATTGTAAGCCACGAAATAGATTTTGTAAATCAGATTTCAGATAGAATAGCGGTATTTGAGAAAGGAAAAATAAAAGAAATTATAAAGAATAAATAGTGTTCATTTTCTTTGTGCAGACAAAGAAAACGAACCAAAAGAAAACTGCCCTGCTGGTGAAAAATAGTTCTATTAATTTTGTTCTCAAAACTAAAATTCATAAACTCACTTCGTTCAAACATATGAATTTTTGCGTTTTGTTCACTGCATTAATTGCGAACTATTTTTCAATGCAGGGATTTATTTTAAGCAGTTAATTTTTTATTTTCAAAAAATTTTTTAAATACAGGTGCAAATCTTTCAAAAATTTCATGGACACTTACAATGTCATTTATTTTCCAAGCATCTTTTCCCGCAAAGAATAAACCATTTTCAAGGTCTCCCTCATGTCCTGCTACAAGACTTTTACTTACACAGAAATTTCTTTTGCAGTGTTTTAAACAGTTAGAACAGCTTTTTGGTGTAAGTTTTTCTTCAGATAAAAGTTTTTCTGCAAACGGGCTTATGATTGCATTGGCAGGAAGTCCTACAGAACTCATAATTTTTACAATATCTCCTTTTTTGCAGTTTATATACATATTTTTAAATTCATCACTCACAGCACATTCATGGGTAGCTACAAAACGGCTTCCCATTTGAACTCCTGCTGTTCCAAGTGAAAGCATTCTTTCTGCATCAGCTGGAGTTATAACTCCGCCGGCACCAAATACAGGAATTTTTATATTTTTTGTAATCTCTTCCATAATATCCCAAGAATCTAAGTCAGTTCCAAGATGTCCTCCTGCATTTCCGCCTTCAACAACTATTGCATCAGCTCCAAGTTTTTCAGAAATTTTTGCAAGTTTAAGAGATGAAACAATAGGGAAAAGTTTTATTCCTGTTCCTTTTACCATTGAAAAAATATCTCTTGAGAAACCAGCTCCGCAGATAATAACATCAACTTTTTCTTCTATACATACATTTACAAGATTAACAAAATCAGAAGCAGCAAACATTATATTTACTCCTAAAGCTCCCCCTTTTTTTGTAATAAGTTTTCTTGCTTTTCTTATTTCTTCTCTAAGTTCTTCCAATGGAAGAGCAGTTCCTGCTATAACTCCAATTCCTCCCTCATTGGCAACAGCAGCAGCAAGTTTTGCCATAGAACATCTTATTGCCATACCGCCTTGAATAATAGGTACATTTATTTGTAAACCATTTATATTTAACATTAAAAAACCTCCCAAATTTAAATTACATATGTATTATAACATTGTTATAAAATAAAAGAAAGAATAAAATTACATATGTTTTTTAAATTACGGAGAGATTTAAAAATTTTTATTTTGACAGATTTAAAGTATAAAAGTTAAAGCTGGAAAATAAAAATAAAAAAACAGAAATTTTTTTGAAAATTTTAGAAAATAAACAGAAAAGAAAGAAGAAAAAATAAAAATTTGTTATGAAAAAATGTTATTTTTAAAATAAAAAACTGTGCCTGTAAATATTTTACAAACACAGTTTGATTTATTATTTTTGGTTTCTGTTATAATCTTCAAGTCTTTTGTAAAGCATTGTTGCAGCTCCCTGCATAAGTCTTTCTTTTATATATTCATTGTCAGGCTCTTTATCAGCAGGGAAAAATCCTGTGGCAATAAGAGTTGATAAACCATGTGCATAAGTCCAGCAGTCAAAGAACAGCATATCTTTAAATTCAGCTGAAAGATTGCTGAATCTGTCATCTTTATCCATTTCTATTTTTATAACGTCTCTAAATTCTCTTATAAGATCAGAGAAAGATTGTTCTCTTAAAAAAATAGAAACAAAAAGCTGTTTGTTTTCTTTTGCAAAAGTGCAGATACCAATTCCTATATTAAGATAAATTTTATCTGTTACAGGATTTTTTAAATATTCAAGAAATCTGTCTTTTGCAACAGATATAAGTTCGTTTTTTAATTCTGTTATAGAGCTATAATGAGCATATATAGGTGCTGGGGAAGAAGAAAGTGCTTTTCCCAAGTTTCTTGCAGTAATAGCTTCCAAACCTTTGGATTCAAAAAGAGCAAATGCAGTATCAAAAATCTGCTTTTTTGAAAAAACTGCTTTTTTAGGCATAAAGTTTACCTCCGTATCTATGTTAAAAAATAATCAACTTATTATAGCACAAATTTTTAGAATTTTTTAGTATAGCTGAATCCGATTGAAGAAATATTTTTGTCATATCTTTGAGCATTAGCTAAGCCGTCATATTTTTCTTTAAAGTTTCCGTCAGCTGATTCATAGAAATAGTGGCTTGTTGATACAACCCATTCAGTATCTTCATCAGGTCTGTATTTAACCCCCATTCCAACTAAGAAAGAGTTAAGAGCAAATTCAACATCTGAATAAGAATCTTTTGGAGCTCCTGTATCAGCATAGTTTACACCTGCAAGAACTGCCCATTTGTTGTTTAGCCAATATTCTGTACCAACAGAAATTTCCCAGCCGTTATCATATTCCATTCCTGTTTCAGTTTTTCCAGGTTTTGTGATATTAGTGTAAACAACATCTTTATCGATTTTTGCAGATTCGTTAAAATAATAGTTTGCTCCATAGTACATAGTCCATCTGTCTGTAACTTTTTGAGAAGCTCCAACAGCTAACATAGCAGGTAAATCTCTTCTGTGTTTTACTCCATCAGCATATTGAGGGAAAAACATCTCGAAACCTAAAGTAGGTCCGTTAGGTCCTAGGGGAGCGAAAGGTTTACTGTCTGCATCAGCTTCAAATTCTAATTTTACTTTTGTATCATATCTCATTGCAAAGTTCCATGTATCATTAGCTGCATAGTTTAAACCAATCTGTCCTCCAAATCCCCATGCAGTTCTTTCAGAACTTATATCGGCTATTATTGGTTGATTGTTAGTTCCTAGAGGAGTATTTAAGTCAGCGGTAGCATCTAAATGAGCATCAAGATTTCTCCAACCATAAACCACTCTACCTGCAACAGACATAGATAATTTATCATTAATATTCCAAGCTGTACCTATAGTAGTCTGAGCATACATATTTTCTCCTTCTGCCCAAGAACCTTTATCTTTTGCATTACTGATAGAAATACCAGGTGCTAACATAGTATTATTTAAAGCATCTTCCAATACTTTTATTCCTGCAACCCCATCTTTATATTCAAGGTCTCCTCCACCTGCAATTCCGCCAAATGTCCAGAAAAATGCTCTGTCATCTTGTTTTTTAATTACAGCAAAGTTTGGAATAGGAGCTAATAAATCAGCAGAATAATCTCCTCCGTCTCCGTCTTTTGTATGATATTTCATTGTTTCTTTACCAATAGCAAGCTGAACTCCACCTGTGAAGTAAGTTCCGTTTTCAAGTCTCATAATTCCTGCAGGGTTATAATATGCAGAAGTAGTAGGGCTTATAGCAGCCTGTTGAGCCATGTTTGCATTGTATTCAGCTGTATAGTTTTGAATATGGTCTATTGATGCACCAAATGCTGAAGTTCCAAGAACAGCAAAAAGTGCAGTTAATCCAAATTTTTTAAAATTCATTTTATTAAATTTCCTCCCAAATAAAAAATAAAATTACACACGTATTTATAACAGTAGTAATATAACACTTGTTTTTTAATTTTGCAAGAAAAATTTTTTTAAGAATACAAAACTTTATAAAAAAAATTAATAAAATATGAATTAAAAAAGTATTTTACAAAATAAAAAACAGGAAATAAAATTTTTTATTTCCTGTTAAAAATTTATATATCATTTTTTTATTTTTCATCTGCAAAATGAAAACCTGTTTGTCTAAGAGCTTCATATAAAATTATTGCAGCTGAATTTGAAAGATTAAGTGAACGTCCCATTGGAATCATTGGGATAGTTATACATCTGTCAGCATATTTTTCAAGAATTTCTTTTGGAAGCCCTCTTGATTCAGGCCCGAAAATAATAAAATCATTCTCTTCATATTTTACATCAGAATATCTGTTTTTACATTTTGTTGTGGCAAAATAAAAGTTTCCGTTTGGATTTCCTTTTACAAAATCCTCAAAACTTTCCCACACAGTAAGGTCAACAAGATGCCAGTAATCAAGCCCGGCTCTTCTCACTTCTTTTTCGTCTATTGAAAAACCAAGAGGTTTTATAAGATGAAGTTTTGTATTTGTAAGAACACAAGAACGTCCAATATTTCCTGTGTTGTAAGGAATTTCAGGTTCAAATAAAACTATATTCACAGTTCTCCTCCTCAAAATTAATATAAATTATCTGTCAAAAATAATTTTATCACATTTTTTAAAGAAATCACAATAATAATACTTTATTTTTTTGATAAAAAATGTTAATTTATAAATAAGAGACTAAAATAGGAGGTTTTTAAAAAATGGAAATAAAAAGATTTTATACAGGTCCTTTTCAGACAAACAGCTTTCTAGTGTGGAACGATAATAAGGAAGCATATTTTTTTGACTGTGAGGGCGAAAGTCTTGAAAAAGTTTTTGATTTTATAAAAGAAAATGGATTAGATTTAAAATATATAGTTTTAACTCACGGGCATGGAGATCATATCTGCGGTCTTAACAAAATGAAAGCAAATTTTCCGGAAGCTAAAGTTTATATTGGTGAAGAAGACAGAGATTTTTTCTACAACAATAATTTAAATTTAGCTCCATATATAATAGGAAGAGAATTTAAATATGAGGGAGGATTTAAGACTGTAAGAGAGGGAGACAGAGTCGGAGAATTTATAGTTATTGATACTCCTGGTCATACAATAGGTTCAAAATGTTTCTATAATAAAGAAAATAAAATTTTAATTTCAGGGGATACAATGTTTAAAAACAGCTTTGGAAGATCAGATCTTCCTACAGGAAATGGAAGAGAACTTTTTAAGAGCCTTGCAAAACTTTGTGCAAGACTTCCGGAAGATGTAAAAGTGTATAACGGGCATATGGAAGTTACAACAATAGGAGATGAAAAAAGATTTTTAAGTTCTCAAGGTCTTATCTAATTTTTTGACAATTAAGGAGGATTTTTAAATGGAAAAAATATATGATTTAGTGATAATCGGAGGAGGACCTGCAGGTCTTACTTCAGCAATTTATGCAGGAAGATCAAATCTTTCAGTTCTTGTAATTGAAAAAGAAAATGTGGGAAGTCTTTATATGGCCCACCTTATAGAAAATTATCCTGGATTTCCTGTGGGAATAAGCGGAAAAGGTCTTCAGCTTGAAATGAAAAAACAGGCATTGAAATTTAAAACAGAATTTTTAAATGCCACATTTTTAGGAATAGATATTTATTCAAATCCTAAAATAGTTAAAACTGACAAAATAAATGTAAAAGGAAAAGCTGTTATAATTGCAACGGGAACAGGAAAATTCGGCGGTAAAAAAATAGCCGGTGAAAAAGAATTTCTTGGAAGAGGTGTTTCATATTGTGCAACTTGTGACGGAGCATTTACAAGAAATATGACTGTTTCTCTTTTTGGTCAGGGAGATGAAGTTGCAGAGGAAGCTCTTTTCCTTACAAAATATTCAAAAGAGATTTTAATATTTACAAAAGATGAAAAACTTCAATGCAGAGAGGATTTATTTAATGTTCTTTCAGAAAATGAAAAAGTAAAAATAATAACAAATGCAGAGCTTCAAGAATTAAAAGGAAGCGAATATCTTGATTTTGCAGTTGTAAAAGTTGGAGAAGAGATAAAAGAATATCCTGTGCAGTATGCTTTTATGTATCTTGGAACGAAAAATCTTTCAGAACTTTATGGAGAAGCTGCTGATCTTGATGAAGAGGGATATATAATTACAGATGAAAATATGGCGACAAGAACTGAGGGAATTTTTGCTGCCGGAGATGTAAGAAGCAGAAAAATAAGACAGGTTACAACAGCTGTAAGCGACGGGACAACAGCTGGAATGGAAGTTATAAAATATATTTTAATGAATAATAAAAAATAATTTATAAATCTGTATATAAATAATATAAATATAAAAAAACCGAGAAACTTGATAAAAAATTCTCGGTTTTTATAATTTTACATTAAGTTAAAAATAGAAATACACATTGTCACTAAAAATGGAACAGCAGTTGTAAGAACTATTCCGGAAAAAAATGCCACAATTGAAATATCAGCAGAATTATTTTTGTTAATTATTGGAAGAAGTGTATCCATAGCAGTTGCCCCTGCAACAGAAACAGATTCCAAAGAGCCTATATATTTTGCAATAAAAGGAACTGAAAAAATAGCAATGAGTTCTCTTAATACATTTGTAAGAAAAGCAAGGCTTCCAAGCTCTGCACTTATTTTTGAAAGTTCAATAGCAGAAAGTGAATACCAGCCAAGCCCGGCACTTACAGCTATTCCCTGCCCCATTGTAAGAGTAGTAAACATAGAACCAATATATCCTCCAAGAAGAGAACCTGCAATTGTGCTCATTGGAAGAAACCAAATTTTTTTTCCAAATTTTTTAAGTTTAGGAAAAATATCTCCGCTGTCTCCAATATCCATTCCCACAAAAAATAAAAGCAGACATAAACCAAGACTAACAATTTTATCTGAATTTAAAATTAAAAAATCATTTCTGAAAAAGAAGCCAGAAATAACTCCAGCTATTATTGCCACAGTAATTCCAAACATTTATTTTACCCCCTCTTTATTTTTAGATGAAAGAGTTTTTATTCCCATAAAACAAAGATATGTAAATAGAACACTTCCTCCAGCTGTACAAAGGGCAAATATTACAGACTGCTTTCCTATAATTTTAAAATTTGCAAGAAGACTGTCATCAATACCTATTTTATATCCCATAGTTCCTAAAAGAATAAAAAGTGATATAGATTGAAAAGTTCCCAATCTTTTTTTAATAGATTGAGGTATCATTTTTTTCTTTGCAAGAATTGCTCCAAAAGACATGATGGCAACATACAAAAAAATTTGTCCCATATATAAAAAACCCCCTAAACCATAAAAAATAAATATTAAATTTAAGGATATATTATAAAGTTAACTTTGTCAATAAAATCTTTTATAAATTCATTGTTAGTATTTCATAAATGTGTTATAATTCTTTTAAAATTACATATGTTATATTTTTATAAAAGGAGAGAGATAAAGGTTGATATTTGTAAAAGATTATAATAAAACAGCTATAATTTATGATGACAGGGAATATTCATACAAAGAAGTTATTTTAAGTGCTAAAAGTTTCAGCGAAAGAATAAATATAAAAAAAGAAGACAGAGTAATAATTTTTATGGAAAACAGACCTGAACTTTTATTCAGCTTTTTAGGGATATGGAATAAACAGGGAACTTGTGTCTGCCTTGACGGCGGATTTTCAGGAGAGGAGCTTACATATTATATAAAAGACTGTAAGCCGAAATATATTTTTACATCAAGAGTAAATTATGAAGCAGCAGCAAAAGGTTTAGAGCTTGCAGGAATGGAAAATTCTGTAGAAATTCTTGTGGTTGATGATATTCCTGTTGATTATATAGGAGACGATTTAACAATAGAGATAGGGGATAAATATTTTGTATCTCTTATTCTTTACACTTCAGGGACAACAGGAAATCCAAAAGGTGTAATGCTTATGTTTGATAATATTTTAATAAATATGGAAGGGCTTGATGAATATAAAATGTTCAGAACAACAGACAGAGTTCTTGCTCTTCTTCCAATGCACCATATTTTCCCTCTTCTTGGAGCAGGGGTTGTTCCTCTTGGAAAAGGGGCTACAATAGTATTTCTAAAAGAAGTTTCTTCACAGGCAATGGTTGAAGCTCTTCAAAAATATAAAATTACATTTATTATTGGCGTTCCAAAACTTTGGGAAATGCTTCATAAAAAAATAATGGAAAAAATAAACGGCGGAAAAATTACAAAGTTTATTTTTAAACTTGCAGAAAAAATAAACAGTAAAAATTTCAGCAGAAAAATATTTAAAAAAGTTCACGACGGCTTTGGAGGAAATATAAGATTTTTTGTTTCTGGAGGTTCAAAATTAGATCCTCAGGTTTCAAGAGATTTTCTTACTCTTGGAATAGATGTATGTGAGGGATACGGTCTTACAGAAACTTCTCCAATGATAAGCTTTACTCCTACAGATGAAGTTGTGCCTGGAAGTGCAGGAAAAATTCTTACAGGGGTAACTGTAAAAATTGCTGATGACGGGGAAATTCTTGCTAAGGGAAGAAACGTAATGAAAGGATATTACGGAAGACCAGATGCAACAGCAGAAGTAATAGATAAAGACGGCTGGTTTCATACAGGAGACTTGGGAGAAATTAAAAACGGTCTTTTATATGTAACAGGAAGAAAAAAAGAGATGATAGTTCTTTCAAATGGTAAAAATATAAATCCTATTGAAATAGAGCAGTGGATAATGGCAAATACTGACCTTATAAAAGAGATGGCGATAATGGATTATGAGGACAAGCTTACAGCGGTTATCTATCCAGATTTTTATAAACTTCACGAAGAGGGAATTACAAATATCACAGAAACTTTCAAAAAAGGTGTTATAGATAAATATAATAAGCAGGCAGCAAGCTATAAAAAAGTTCTTGATGTAAAAATTGTTCAGGAAGAGCTTCCAAAAACTAAAATTGGAAAAATCAGAAGATTTATGCTTAAAGATGTTATAAATAAAAAAGAAGAAAAAGTTCAGAATATTGTTGAGCCGTCAACAGAAGAATACAAAAATATTTCAGCTTTCTTAAAATCAATAAAGAATAAGCCGATAATTCCAAATGCACATTTAGAACTTGATTTAGGTCTTGATTCTCTTGATACAGTGGAACTTTTATCACATATTGAGGGAACTTTCGGTGTAAAAATAGATGAGCAGACTTTTGTTGAACACTGTACAGTTGAAAAATTAGCTGAATATGTAGAAAAACATTCTAACGAAATGATGAATGACACAAAAATGGATTGGAAAGAAATTCTTTCAAAGGATACAGAAGGAGAACTTCCAAAGTCAAACAGAATTGGAAAAATAATAAAATTTATATTAAAACCTGCTTTTCTTTTCTTTGTTAAAGTGAAAAAAGAGGGGCTTGAAAATATTGAAAAAAATGAGCCTGTTATTTTTGCCGGAAATCATCAAAGTTTCCTTGACGGATTTATAGTAAATCAGGCTGTACCAAATTCTGTTTTAGATAAAACATATTATTTTGCAGATATAAAACACTTCAAAAAAGGTTATATGAAATTTATGGGTGAAAACTCAAATATAATCTTTGTGGATATCAATAAAAATCTTGTAAATTCTTTACAAATGCTTTCAAAAGCCCTTAGAAATGGAAAAAATATTGTAATTTTCCCAGAGGGGACAAGAACAAGAGACGGAAAAATTAATAATTTCAAAAAATTCTTTGCAATTCTTTCAAAAGAATTAAATATTCCGATAGTTCCTTTTGTTTTAGACGGAGCTTATGAAGCATATCCTCCAAGCTCAAAATATCCAAAAGGGGGAGATGTAAAAGTTAAATTCCTGGAAAAAATATATCCTGCTGATATGAGCTACGAAGAGATTACAGAGAAAGTTTATAATACAATTAAAAAAGAATTAAAATAAAAAATAAATTATTAATAAAAAATACCCTGCATTGAAAAAAATTTCGTCATGCAGGGATTTTTTTTTGTTTTATAAAAAGTAACAGTATATTTTTATAAAGTATAGGCTAAGTCCACTCCGGCTTTTAAAAGTTCTTCATTAGAATAATTTTTATCTTTAGGAATTTTAAAAATAATTTTACTTTCTACTTCTTTATCTTCTTTCAAATTTTTTACAGATTCAAGAGACATAGCTTCTACAAAGCTGGGGTCAAGATAGCGTATCATATTTATATTTAAAGGAAACTCAGGAGTTTCTTTAAACATGATGGCACACTCTTCTTCGTCATCTTCATCTTCAATGGCTTCCAAAAATTGATCGAGATTTTTCCAGTCGCTTGCCCCTTTAAGTTCAAAGATAATATTTTCTTTTTTTAAATGAAATTTTGAACTTAATCTGTCTATTGCAGATGAAAAATAGTAGGCATCTCCTATATAATTTACTCTTATTGTGTGAAAAAGTTTACAGTTTAAATATCCAAGTTCCTCAGCTGCCTGATAAACTCTTTCTTGAAGTTTTACAAGAAAAAATTCTAATATCCCCTCATCAAAGGCAAAATCATAAACTTCCTCTTTATTTGGAAAGCCCACTGCATCAAAGTCTTTTATAATTTTATATCCATAAACAGAATTATCTCTTAAATTATATACAGGGATAAATCTGAATTCTGCTTTTTCAATAAGCTGTTTAAAAAGATTATTTGCTGTCATAGATATCCCCCTTTTATTAATTTAATTCTTTTATGCTGTTTATAATAAGGTTAAGATCTATAAATCTGAACTCCTCAAGAATATTTTCATCTGTTGTAAGAGGAAGAGGAGCAGGAAGTTTTTCTGCAATCTGCAATACACCTCCGATAATATCAAGAGAACTCATATTATTTTCAGCAGGATATTTTGAAATTAAAATCGTTTTAAAAGGATTGCTGCTGTTTTCAATGTGTGATACTATTGGGTCGCTTAAAATTTTATGCCCTTTTATGACATAATTGTTAATTTCTTCTAAAAGCTGAAGCAGAGTTTTTCCTTTTAAAAAAATAATTTCATCAGTTTCTTTGTAAAAATTATAAACTTTTGGATTATTTGTAATAATAATGAATTCCATAAAAATCCTCCCAATATTAAACCATTATGTATAAATTATATCATAAAAGAAAAATTAAAAAAATATATAAATTTTGATAAAGTTAAAACAAAAAATTTATTGACAAAATTTATTTTTTGAAGTATACTCTTCTTCAGAAATAAAATCTGGGAGGCAAGTGAAAAAGATGAGAAGGAGAGAATGGAAGAATTTTAAGAATAACATTTTTTCTGGAATTAGCTCATTTTTTAATGCTTTTTTTATATTTTTCAATTTTATATTTAATTTTGTAGCTAAGATATAACAAACGTTATATCTTTTTTTTTAGATAATATTTTGGGAGGTTTTTAATGAAAGGAAAATTAATTCTTGAAAATGGGAAGGTCTTTGAAGGAAAAATCTTTGGAGAACTTGCAGATTCAGTAGGAGAAATTTCGTTCAACACAGGAATGACAGGATATCAGGAAATGCTTACAGATCCTGCAGGACATGGAATGATGATGGTAATGACTTATCCTATGATAGGAAACTATGGTATCAACACTGAAGATATGGAATCAGACAAAGTTCAGTTAAAAGCTCTTATTATTAAAGAAGATGCAAAACTGCCAAACAATTTCAGATGTGAAATGACTCTTGACGGTTTCTTAAGACAATACAATGTTACAGGATTTAAAGGAATAGATACAAGATACCTTACTCAGATTATAAGAGATAATGGTTCAATGAAAGCTATAATTACAGCAGAAGATTTAACAAAAAAAGAAATTCAAGAAAGATTTAACAGTTTTTCAAATAAAAATGCAGTGAGTGAAGTAAGCTGTAAAGAAAAATATGAAATCAAAGGTGAAGGAAAAAGAATAGGAGTTCTGGATTTAGGAGTTAAGAAAAGCACATTAGCTTATCTTGAATCTCAAGGATTTAACGTTGTTGTATTCCCATACAACACAAAAGCTGAAGAAATTTTAAATGAAAATTTATCTGCTCTTGTGGTTTCAAACGGACCTGGAAATCCAGCTGACCTTACAGAAACAATAGAAGAACTTAAAAAAGTTATAGGAAAAATTTCTGTATTTGGAGAAGTTTTAGGAAATCAGGTTATAGCTCTTGCTCTTGGAGGAAAAGTTGCAAAACTTAAATACGGACACAGAGGAGGATATCCTGTAAGAGATATGGCAGCAGGAAAAATAATAACTACTTCTCAAAATGCAGGATATGTTGTTGAAGAACTTCCTGAAGGAATGGAAATGACTCATCAGGGAGTAAATGTAAAAACAATAGAAGGAATGAAAAATGATGATTTAAAAGTTGTTGGTGTACAATTTATGCCAGACTTATATGAAAGTCCAAAAGATGTTTTTGTAAACTTTTTAAAACTTGTTTAATCGTTTGAGAAATTTTAGGAGGAAATAAATAATGTTGGATAAATCAATAAAAAAAGTATTAGTAATAGGTTCAGGACCAATTATCATAGGACAGGCAGCAGAATTTGACTATTCAGGAACACAAGCCTGCGAAACTTTAAAAAGCGAAGGAATTGAAGTTGTATTAATAAACTCAAACCCGGCAACAATAATGACAGACAAAACTGTTGCAGACAGAATTTATGTTGAGCCGATTACAGCAGAATTTGTTGAAAAAGTAATTGCTAAAGAAAGACCTGATTCACTTCTTGCTGGAATGGGAGGACAGACAGCTCTTAACCTTGCTGTTGAACTTACAGAAAAAGGAATTTTAGAAAAATACGGTGTAAGAGTAATAGGAACTTCTGTTGAATCAATAAAAAAAGGTGAGGACAGAGAAATCTTCAGAGAAACTATGGAGAAAATAGGAGAGCCTTGCATTGAAAGTGAAATAGTTGAAAGTTTAGAGCATGGAAGAGACGTTGCAAAAGAAATAGGATACCCGGTTGTTGTAAGACCAGCTTACACAATGGGAGGAACAGGGGGAGGAATTGCAAACAATCCTAAAGAACTTGAAGAAATATTATTAAAAGGACTTGCTCTTTCAAGAGTCGGGCAGGTTCTTATTGAAAAATCTATCCTTGGATGGAAAGAAATAGAATATGAAGTAATGAGAGACAAAAATGGAAACTGTATTACAATTTGTAATATGGAAAACGTTGACCCTGTTGGAATTCACACAGGAGACTCAATAGTTGTTGCTCCTACTCAAACTTTAACTCACAAAGAAGCAGTTATGCTTAAAAAATCTGCATTAAAAATATTAGATGAAGTTGGAGTTATAGGAGGATGTAACGTTCAGTTTGCTCTTCACCCAAAATCAATGAAATATGCAATAATTGAAATTAACCCAAGAGTTTCTCGTTCATCAGCTCTTGCATCAAAAGCAACAGGATACCCAATAGCTAGAGTTTCTACAAAACTTGCTTTAGGATACACTCTTGATGAAATTGTAAATGAAGTTACAGGAGAATCTTATGCCTGCACAGAGCCTACAATCGACTATATAGTTGCAAAAATTCCTAAATGGCCATTTGATAAATTCAGAAATGCAAACAAAGTTCTTGGAACAAAAATGATGGCAACAGGAGAAGTTATGTCAATAGGAGACAACTTTGAAGCAGCTTTCTTAAAAGGATTAAAATCTCTTGAAATCGGAAGATTTAACTTAGAACATCCGGCAGTTAAAAAACTTACAATGGAAGAACTTAAAAAAGCAGTTGTAAGACCTGACGACGAAAGAATATTCGTTGTTGCTGAAATGTTAAGAAGAGGATACATAAAAGAAAAATTACAAAAAATTACAGGTATAGATAAATTCTTCATGGAAAAAATCGAATGGCTTGTAAAACAGGAAGAAATTTTAAAGAAAACTAAATTTAAAGATTTAGATGTTGAATACTTAAGAAAATTAAAGAAAAAAGGATTCTCTGACAGAGGAATTGCAGAACTTATGGGTGTAAGTGAAGAAGACATAAGAAGCAAAAGACTTGAGCATGGAATAATCCCTGCATATAAGAGAGTTGATACTTGTGCTGCAGAATTTAAAGCACAGACATCTTACTTATATTCAACATATGATGAGCATGATGAAGTTGAAGTTGAAAACAGAAGAAAGATAATAGTTATCGGTTCAGGACCAATAAGAATCGGACAGGGAATAGAATTTGACTATTGTACAGTTCACTCAATAAAAACATTAAAGAAAATGGGAATTGAAAGCATAATCATAAACAACAACCCGGAAACAGTTTCAACAGACTACAACACAGCTGACAGATTATATTTTGAACCATTAATTTTAGAAGATGTTTTAAATATAATTGAAAAAGAAAATCCAGAAGGAGTAATTCTTCAATTTGGAGGACAGACAGCAATAAAACTTGCAAATGCTCTTGCTGAAAGAGGAATAAAAATTCTTGGAACTTCTGCAGAAAAAATTGACGAAGCAGAAGACAGAGAAAAATTTGAAGAAATGATGGAAGAACTTGATATAAAAAGACCAAAAGGAAGAGCTGTTTGGGATATCAACCACGGAATTGAAATTGCAAACGAAATAAAATATCCTGTTCTTGTAAGACCTTCTTATGTTCTTGGAGGACAAGGAATGGAAATCTGCCACGATGAGTACAACCTTGTAAAATATCTTGAATCATCATTTGACAGAGACCCAGAAAACCCAGTTCTTATAGATAAATACTTAAACGGAATCGAACTTGAAGTTGACGCAATCTGCGACGGTGAAGATGTACTTATTCCTGGAATAATGGAACACTTAGAAAGAGCAGGAGTTCACTCTGGAGACTCAATAACAGTATATCCTCAACAAAATCTATATGAAGGAACAGAAGAAAAAGTTCTTGAAATTACAGCTAAAATTTCAAAAGCTTTAGGAACAAAAGGAATGATGAACATTCAGTTCATAGCTTATGAAAATGAACTTTATGTAATTGAAGTAAACCCAAGATCATCAAGAACAGTTCCATATATTTCTAAAATTTCAGGTCTTCCTGTAATTGAAATTGCTACAAGAATAATCTTAGGGGAAACTTTACACGAAATTGGCTATGGAACAGGAATTTATAAAAAACCAAATGTTGTTGCAGTAAAAGTTCCAGTGTTCTCAACAGAAAAATTATCAAACGTTGAAGTATCACTTGGGCCTGAAATGAGATCAACAGGGGAAGTTTTAGGAATTGGAAATACAGTTGATGAAGCAATCTATAAAGGACTTCTTGCAGCAAAAAGAGTAAATAAGGTTTCAGGAAGAAAAGTTCTTTTAACAATAAGAGATAAAGATAAAGAAGAATTTTTACCAGTTGCAAAAGAATTAATCGAACTTGGATGTGAGCTTTTCGCAACAGCAGGAACTCAAAAATATCTTGAAGAACATGGAGTGAAAGCAGAAGTTGTAAGAAGAGTTGGAGAGGAAGAGCCAAATATTCTTACAATGCTTATGAACAGAAAAGTTGATCTTTTAATCAACACACCTACAAAAGCAAATGACGCTCAAAGAGACGGATTTAAAATGAGAAGAACTGCTATAGAATACGGAGTTGAAGTTTTAACTTCAATAGATACTCTTAATGCAATAATAAGAATGGAGAAAAAACATCTTAAAGCAGGAGAACTTGAAATATTCGATATTTCAAAATTATAAAATAAAAAATTAAACATATAAAAAGAAATGAGACAGGTAATCTTTAAAAAGAGAGCCTGTCTCAATTTATCTATGAAACAGGTTAAGAAAGAAGGCAAAAGAAAATGGAATATAGATAAATAGAGATTTATATTTCAATGGTTCTGTGATATAATTTTTACTGAAATTAAAAATATTATTTAGAGGAGGGAGACTATGAAATTCAACAGAATACATCATGTTGCTGTTATTTGTTCAGATTATCAAAAATCAAAAGAATTTTATGTAGAAAAACTTGGATTTGAAATTGAAAATGAAGTTTTTAGAGAAGAGAGAAATTCTTATAAACTTGATTTAAAAGTTGCGGGAGTTTACCAGATAGAACTTTTTTCTTTTCCAAATCCGCCGGAAAGAGTAAATTCTCCAGAAGCGAGAGGGCTTAGACATTTAGCTTTTGAAGTTGATGATGTGGAAAAAACAGCAGCGGAGCTTAATGAAAAAGGTATTGAAACAGAACCTGTAAGAATTGATGAAATTACAGGAAAGAAATTTACATTTTTTAAAGATCCGGACAATCTCCCTCTGGAAGTATATGAAAAATAATTTGGGAGGGAATAAAAAATGTTAGGAAAAATCTTTAAAACATTTTTCACTTTAGGATTTTTCTCTTTTGGAGGAGGATATTCAATGATACCTCTTATTGAAAGAGAGATAGTTGAAAAATACAAAATTATGGACAAAAATAAATTTGCAGACATAGTTTCTATTGCAGGGGGGCTTCCTGGAGCAATAGGTCTTAACATTGCAATATTTATCGGAAAAACTACCTGCGGATTAAAGGGAGCAGTCGTTGGAGCTGCTGCAAGTGTTATTCCTTGTCTTATAATAATTTCAAGCATAATGGTTTTATTTTCAAATATCAGCGACAATCCATATGTTATAAAAGGACTTACAGGTGTAAGCGGAGTTGTTGTTGCCTTTATTTTGTATGCAACATATAAAATAGCTCTTACAGCTTTCAAAAATTATTGGTATGGAATAATAACAGTGATAACTTTCTTTGTATCACTTTTCTACAGCAATATTCCTTTGCCTCTTATAATAATTATCTCTATGTTTGCAGGAATTGGAATAAACTGGGCAGTGGAACTTTATAAAAAGACAAGAGGTGATAAATAATGTTATACAGTCTTTTTATAATTTTCTTTAAACTTGGATTTTTCTCTTTCGGTGGAGGTTATACAATGATACCTCTTATTGAGCAGCAGCTTAATAATTACGGTATAATGCTTACTCCTGAAATTTTATCGAGTGTTGTTGCAATAGCCGGTGTTTGTCCCGGGCCGGTTGGAATAAACCTTGCCATTGGTTTTGGATATTCTTTAGGCGGACCTCTTGGAGTTGCGGCTGCAGCTTTTGGTGTAACTCTTCCAAGTATAATAGTTGTTGTGGCAGTTTGTGCTGTGTTTGAAAAAGTTTATCATTCAAAAAATTTCAAAGCGGCTCTTTCAGGGCTTAAACCTGCTGTTGTAGGAATAACTTTTTATGCAGCTATAAAATTTGGAATAAAAAATGGAATAATTTTTTCAAAAATAGAAAATGCTGTTGAAAGTACAATGAATGCAACATTTATGGATATGGTTTTCAATCTTCCAAGTGTTGTAATAATAGCTGTATCTTTCTTAATTCTTTTAAAAACTAAAATTCATCCTATAGTTCTTGTTGTTGCAGGAGCTGTTTTAGGAGTTGTTATCTTTTAGTAAATATAGAAAAAACAGAAAAAATGTTGTATAATTAATACACTGGAATATTATTTGTAATACTTAAGGAGGTATTAAAATGTACAACGAAAGAGGTTATGTAGATATTACAGCCAGCAACAAACTTTTGAGAACGTCATTTACGTATATGATATTAGGACTTTTAGTTACTTTTTTAGTTCCTGCATATATTATGTTTTCAGAAAATGGTTTTGTGCTTGCAGGTTATATAGCAAAGTTTTATACACCAATTATAATTTTAGAATTTGCCACAGTGCTTTTATTTTCTTTCAGAATTTATAAAGTTTCACTTATGTCGGCAAAACTTATGTTTTTCTTTTATTCATTCCTTAACGGGCTTGTATTTTCTCTTATAGGAATGATGTTTATTGGAAATCTTATGATTATAGCTTATTCTCTTCTTACAACAATTGTAATGTTTACTGTAATTGCAGTATATGGTTATACTACAAATGAAGATTTGAGCAATTACGGAGGATATTTAAAAACAGGACTTGTTTCTCTTATAATAATGAGCCTTATAAATATGTTCTTACATGCTCCAATGCTTTACTGGACTGTTACAATTTTAGGAGTTGTAATTTTCTCTGCACTTATTGCTTATGATGTCAACAGAATAAAAAATATGGCATATGAAGTGGCAGAGGGAGATGATGAGATTATCGGAAAACTTGGAATAGTTGGTGCATTAAATCTTTATTTGGATTTTATCAATCTGTTCCTTTATATTATTAGAATTTTTTCAAAAAGAAAATAATACTTCAGTTATTAAAAGGGCGGCTTGAAGCTGCCTTTTTTGTTTACAAACTTTTTCAAAATGGAATATTGATTATTTACTTTTTTTGAATAATATGTTAATCTTTTAAAAGGTGTAAATTTGAATTTTGATGGGAGGAAAGATGTATTTAAACATTATCTTCAACGTGATTGGCGGACTGGGTATTTTCCTTTATGGAATGGAAAATATGTCAGGTGGTATGCAGAAACTTGCAGGAAAAAGACTTAAAAAAATACTGGCGGCACTTACAACAAACAGAATAATGGCAGTTCTTATTGGAATATTTGTAACGATGCTTGTACAGTCGTCGTCTGTAAGTACGGTAATGACAATAGGATTTGTTAACGCTTCTCTGCTTACTTTAAAACAGGCTCTTGGTGTAATTCTTGGAGCAAACATAGGTACAACTGTAACAGGCTGGCTGCTTGTTCTTAATATAGGAAAGTATGGGCTTCCTATAACAGGAGCTGCGGCTATTGCTTATGTATTTTTTAGAAGTGACAAAGCAAGAACAAGGTCGCTTACAGTGATGGGATTAGGACTTATATTTTTAGGGCTTGATTTGATGAGCAACGGTCTTAAACCAATAAGAAGTATGCCTGAATTTATTGAACTATTTAAACTTTTTAATGCTGATACATATTTTGGAGCAGTAAAGGTTGCATGTATCGGAGCTTTAATAACAGGAATAGTTCAGTCGTCAGCAGCAACACTTGGTATAACAATTACTCTTGCAGTTCAGGGGCTTATTGATTATCCAACAGCAGTTGCTTTGGTTTTAGGAGAAAATGTAGGAACAACAATAACAGCATTTCTTGCTTCTCTTGGGGCAACAACAAATGCCAAAAGAGCTGCCTATGCTCATACAATTATAAATATGCTGGGAGTTATATGGGTAACTTCAATATTCCCGTTTTATATTAAATTTTTAGGTCATATAGTTGATGTGGAAAATAATATAACTTTTGGAATAGCTACTGCACATACAATGTTTAACGTATTGAATGTATTTTTATTTATTCCTTTCACAGGGCCGCTTTCAGCTTTCCTTACTAAGATAGTAAAAGACAGCGGAAAATCTGATGAGAAAGTTACAAAACTTGATAAACTTATGGTGGGAACACCAAGTTTGATAGTTGGTCAGACGAAAGTTGAAGTTCTTGCAATGGCACAGAACATAAAAGAAATGATGTTTGCTTTAGAAGAAACTTATGCAAAGAATGAAATGATTTCAGATGCAAAACTTTCAAGACTTCAAAAGATGGAAGATAATCTGGACCTTTACCAAAAAGAGATAACAGACGTAAACTTCTTAATTCTTAATAAAGACTTAACAGATTCTATGAGAGAAGAAACAAGAAAGAACTTAGAAGTCTGTGATGAGTATGAAACAATAAGTGATTACTTAATGAGAATAGGAAAATCTATAAGAAAGATACAGGATCATGATATTCAGATAAATGATAAAGCAAGAAAAACTTTATTTGATTTAAATGAAAATATTGAAATTTTATTCAGAGAAATTAATATGGCTTTTGAAACAAAAGATAAAGAGAGATTTATTAAATCTATTAAAAAAGCAAATGAAATTACAGAGAAATTCAGACAGGCAAGAAGTTTCCACTTAGAAAATGTAAAAGCAGGTTCATCAGCGGTATTCAGTACAAGTTATATGGATATATTAAACCATTACAGAAGAATAAGAGATCATATATTCAATATCATAGAAGTATTTACAAGATTATAAAAAAGCAAGGAGTTGTTGTAAAGAAATTTACAGCAGCTCTTTTTGTTTTTTTGTATAATATAAATTTCTTTCTTTATGTATGTTTATGATTATTATAGAATGATAGTTATAGAAGGATCTTTGATATGAAAACTTTTCATGAGGGGTGGTGATATTTTTTCATTACCCTCATGACAATTTATCACCAGATTATATGAAAAAATTTCATATGCCTTTAAAAAGAAAAAACAGAAAAATCAATTTCACTCTGAGAGCTTATAAAATTTATTTTTCAGGCGGAAAAATTTTTAGGTGATTAAAAATATCGAGAAAATTAAAATAGGATGAGAAAAGGGGGAATAAAAGCCTCAGAAAAGAAAAATAAAATTATCTTGAACTGAAATGGAAGAGATGATAAGATTGTATTACAATATTTTAATAAAAAAAGAACGGCTGATATCAGCCGTTCTATAAAATTTATATTATCTGCTTATTATTTTTTTTCTAGTTTAAATCCAGCAATTTTGTTTACGATTAAAGCTAGAGCACCGTCACCAGTTACGTTACAAGCAGTACCGAAACTGTCTTGAGCTAAGTAAAGAGCGATCATTAATGATAATAAGTTTTGGTCGAAGTGTAACATGCTTTCAAGTAATCCTAAAGCAGCCATTACAGCACCACCAGGAACTCCAGGAGCAGCAACCATTGTTACACCAAGCATTAAGATAAATCCGAAGAAAGATCCAAATGTATAAGGCATATCATTTAACATCATAACTGCTAAAGCACAGCTTGTTAATGTGATAGTTGATCCAGATAAGTGGATAGTTGCAAATAATGGAATTGTAAATTCAGCGATACCATCGTTAACTCCGTTTTTCTTAGTTTGAGCTAAAGTAACTGGAATTGTAGCAGCTGAAGATTGAGTTCCTACTGCAGTCATGTATGCAGGAACCATGTTTCTTAATAATGCGATTGGGTTTGCACCGTTTAATACTCCACCAACAGTGAATTGGAATAATAAGATAACAATGTGCATTACTATGATAATTGCGAAAACTTTAGCGAATACGCTTAGGATAGTTTCAACTTGACCAGCATAAGTCATGTTAGCAAATATACCAGCGATATGGAAAGGTAATAAAGGAATGATAACAACTTTAATTATTCCTTCAACGATTCCTTGGAATTCGTTCATAACGTCTTTAATAGTATGTCCTTTAGAAGCAGCAATTCCTAATCCGATTACGAAAGCTATAAGTAAAGCTGACATAACGTCCATGATAGGTGGCATTGCAACTTTCATAAGTGGAGCAACAAGAGCATGTTCTGGGTTAGAAGCATCTATTGCAAGAGATCCAACTTTTAAGAAAGAAGGGAATAGAGTACTATCTACTATGTAAGCAAAAGATCCAGATACAATAGTAGAACCATAAGCAACAACAACTGCAGCACCAAGAAGTTTTCCTGCATTTCCACCAAGATCTCCGATACCAGGAGCAACGAATCCAATGATGATTAATGGAATAACGAATCCTAAGAAGTTACCAAATAATCCGTTAAATGTAGCAAGTAATTGAACAATAACCAATACCTTTAACTTACCAAGTATGATACCAACTATGATACCAAGGATAAGTTTAGGTAGTAAACCAAGTTTTTTCATAAAAATCTCCTCCCAAATCTTATATGTAGGTTAGTTTTATTATACAGGACACACTTTTTGAGTGAATGTCTGTTTTGAATAAAAACTATCTATACCGATATATATACAATATATTAAAAAAAAATGCAAGGAGATTTAATAAATTTTTTTAGGAGGGCATATGATAAACGGCAACACAAATGGAATTAAAGATTATATTTTAAAAGAGTTAGAAACAACTTGTGAAGAAAAAATTGAGAGAGGAAAATTTTTAAAAAAAGAGATTGTAGAAAAAATTTCTGAGATCAGTATAAAAATTAATAAGGAAATTAGCATAGCAATCGACAGAAATGGAAAAACAGTGGATATAAACATAGGTGATAATGCCAGTGCAACTCTGCCAAAGGTTGAAATTAAAGAGAAAAGACTGAGTGGGCTAAGAATTATTCATACTCATCCAAATGGAAATTCAAAACTTTCAGATGTGGATATATCAGCTCTTATAGAACTTCAGCTTGATGCTATGATTGCTGTTGGTGTAAATGCAGAAGGAAAAATTACAGGAGTTGGGATAGCTTTCTGTAAAGTTGAAAATAATGTTATCGGATATGAAGAATATAGAGCAAATAATCTTGAGAGTGTTGAAGATTACAGCTATCTTGATAAAGTGGCAGAAATAGAAAAAGATTTGAGAATGAGAGAAATTCAAGATGAAAATAAAGATTTTGCAGTTCTTGTAGGAAGAGAAAGTATGGCAAGTCTTGAAGAGTTAAAAGAACTTGCAGATGCCTGTGAAATAGAAACAGTTGATATTCTTCTTCAAAAGGGAAATAATATTGATAAAAGTTTTTATATTGGGAAAGGAAAAGTTATAGAACTTGCCAGAGTAAAACAGATAAAAGGTGCAAACCTTATAATTTTTGATGAAGAACTTTCTGGAATACAGATAAGAAATCTTGAAGATGCAATCGGCTGTAAAGTTATGGACAGAACATCTCTGATTTTAGAAATTTTTGCAAGACGTGCAAGAACCAGAGAAGCTAAAATTCAAGTTGAACTTGCAGCTCTTAGATACAGAAGTACAAGACTTATCGGATTTGGAACATCTCTTTCAAGGGTAGGAGGTCTTGGAAACAGAGGGCTTGGAGAGACAAAGCTTGAACTTGACAGAAGAAAAATAAAAGAGAATATCCATAATCTGAAAGAAGAACTTGAAAAAATCAAAAAAACAAGAGGAACTCAGAGAGAAAAGAGAGAAAAATCTGGAATGGGAAAAATATCTCTTGTAGGATATACGAACGTAGGAAAGTCAACATTAAGAAATCTTATTGTAAGTACATACTGCAAAGAGAACAGCAGCAAAACTGAAGATGTATTTGCAAAAGACATGCTTTTTGCCACTCTTGACACTACGGTGAGAGTTGTAGAACTTTCAGACAAAAAAGAGGTAGCAATAGCTGATACTGTTGGATTTATAAGAAAACTTCCTCATGACTTGGTTGAAGCATTCAAATCTACTCTTGAAGAAGTAATTTTTTCTGATATTTTAATCCATGTAACAGATGCTCACAGCGAAAATCTTTTCCAAGAAATTGAGGTTGTAGAAAATGTTTTAAAAGAACTTGGCTGTCAGGATAAACCTGTAATTCTTGCACTTAATAAATCAGAACTTGTTTCTGAAGAAAAATTATCTGAGATAAAAGAAAAATTAGCAGGCTATGAAGTTGTTGAGATAAGTGCAAAACAAAATAAAAATGTAGATGTGCTTCTTGAAAAAGCTGTATCAAAGCTTCCACAGACAATGAAAAAAGCAGAATATATTATTCCTTATAGCGACACAGCTGTGTCAGCTTATATTCACAGCAATGCAGTTGTAGAAAATGAAGAATTTTTAGGTGAGGGAATAAAAATAGTTGCTGTTGTAGATGAAAAGGTTTATAATAAATGCAGAAAGTATATGATTTCTGAATAAAAAAACAAAAAAATATTGAACAAAAGTTAAAAATGTGATATACTCTTAACAATGTAAAAAAATAGGGAGGATATTAAGTGAAAGCAAAACAGTTCTTTAGAAGAAATAAAAATTATTTTAAAGATATATTTTCCGGTTTTTCTGTTTTTATATTTTCACTAAATATGCCGAAGATTTATAACAGTTTTTAATATTTTAGGAATAGAGACTATAATAGAATTATAGTTTTTATTCCTTTTTTTTATACATAGTAAGGGAGGAAAAATGAAAAGTTTCATATCTATCAAAGAATTTACAAAAGACGAGATTTTGGAAATTTTGAAAAGAGCCAAAGAATTAAAGGAAAATCCAAATCCTGAATTAATTAAGGACAAAATAGCAGCCACTTTATTCTTTGAGCCGTCAACAAGAACGAGACTTTCTTTTACATCTGCAAGTTTTAGAATTGGAGCAAAAGTTTTGGGATTTGACAGCCCAAGTGCAACATCTCTTAAAAAAGGTGAAAGCCTAAGAGATACAATAAAAATGACAGAGGGATATGCAGACGTAATCATAATGAGACATTTAAGAGACGGAGCTGCAAAATTTGCAGATGATGTTGCATGCGTTCCTGTAATAAATGCTGGAGACGGAGCAAACGAACATCCAAGTCAGACACTTTTAGATCTTTTTACAATTCAAGAAGAGCAGGGAAGAATAGATAATATCACAACAGCTTTTGTAGGAGATTTAAAATATGGAAGAACTGTCCACTCACTTGCAAGAGCATTGTCCAAATTTGAAGGACAAAAATTCTATTTTGTCGCTCCGGAAGAGATACAAATTCCAGATGAGATAACTCACGAATTAGATGCTAAAGGAATAGAATATAAATTAGTTTCAGATTATAAAGAAATTTTAAAAGAAGTAGATGTTCTTTATATGACAAGAATACAAAAAGAAAGATTTGAAGATGAAGCACTTTATGAAAGAATGAAAGGTGTTTATATAATTTCAAAAGATACAATAGTTGGAAAATGTAAAGAAAATATGATAATTCTTCATCCGCTTCCAAGAGTTGACGAGATAGATATAGATCTTGATGATACAAAACATGCTTTATATTTTAAACAGGCAAAAAATGGAGTTCCTGTAAGAGAAGCAATGATTGGAACAGCCCTTGGAAAACTTAGCATTAATTATAAGGAAAAAGAACAGAATGAAATTATAAAAAATGATGAAAGAGTCTGCGCAAATCATAACTGTATAACAGCTTTTGAGAGAACAGACAACAAAGTAGAAATAATTAACGGAAGAAAATACTGCTATTACTGTGGAAAAGAAATATAGGTTTGGGAGGAAAAATGTTTTTAGAAGATTGCAGGGTTTTAGAAAACAGCCATATCGGTGGAAATTATTATCTTATGAAATTACAGGGAGACAAAGTAATTGAGCCTTCATGTGCAGGACAATTCTTTATGCTTCAATGTAAAAATGAGGCAACTTTACTTAGAAGACCAATAAGTTTACATTATATTAATAGGAAGGAAAACGTTGTAGAATTTTATTATGAAGTAAAAGGGAAAGGAACTAAGGAATTCAGCTGTCTTTCTGAGGGAGACTTTATTAATATTCAAGGTCCTTTAGGACACGGATTCACAACAGATATCGAGAAAAAAACAATAGTTGTTGTTGGCGGAGGAATGGGAATTGCTCCAATGAAACTATTAATAGAAAGTCTTTCTGAAAAGAACAATGTAATATTTATATGTGGCGGAAGAAATGCTGAAAGCATAAAAATACTTGAAAATATGAATCTTGAAAATATAGAGACAATAATAACAACTGATGACGGTTCAAAAGGAAGAAAAGGAAATGTAACTCTTCCTTTAAGAGAAATTTTATCAGAAAGAAAAGTTGACGGAGTTTATACTTGCGGTCCTCATATAATGATGGAATTTGTAGCAAAAACAGCTGAAGAATTTGGTGTATACTGTGAAGTTTCACTTGAAGAGAGAATGGCATGCGGAGTAAAAGCATGTGTAGGATGCTCAATTCTTACAAACGAAGGAATGAAAAAAGTTTGTCATGACGGACCGGTTTTTGACAGCAGAATTGTGATAGATGTAAATCCAAAAGAAACTGTTCCTTGCAGCTGTGGAAAATAAAAAGGAAAATGATTAAGGGGTGAAAAAATTGAATAGATTAAAAGTAAATTTTTTAGGAGTAGAATTTGATAATCCTATAGTAACTTCATCTGGATGTTTTGGTTTTGGAACAGAGTTTAAAGATTACTGTGATCCGAATGTTTTAGGAGGAATAACTTTAAAAGGTCTTACTTTAGAACCAAGAACAGGAAATCTTGGAACAAGAATAACAGAAACACCTAGCGGAATATTAAACTGTGTGGGACTTGAAAATCCAGGAATTGATTATTTTGAAAAAGAGATTATTCCAAATCTTAAAAAACAAGGTGTGGATAAAACAAATATAATTGTAAATATAAATGGAAGCAGTGTTGAACAATATGTTGAACTTGCAAAAAGAGTAAATGAAATAGAAGAAATAGATTTAGTTGAACTTAATATTTCTTGTCCAAATGTAAAAGACGGCGGAATGGCTTTTGGTGCTAATCCTGAAGTTGCAGGAAGAACAACAAGAGAAGTAAAAAAAGTTTTAACTAAAAAACCTCTTATAGTAAAACTTTCTCCAAATGTAACAAATATAGTTGAGATTGCAAAAATCGTTGAAGCAAACGGAGCAGATGCAATATCAATGATAAACACTCTTCTTGGAATGAGAATAGATATAAAAACAGGAAAACCTATTTTAGGAAATGTTATGGGAGGACTTTCAGGACCTGCTGTAAAACCTGTGGCAGTGAGAATGGTTTACCAAGTGGCACAAAATGTAAATATTCCTATAATTGGAATGGGAGGAATTTCTTCTTACGAAGATGCTGTAGAATTTATAATGGCAGGAGCAACTCTTGTTTCTCTTGGAACAGCTTTATTCCCAAATCCGGTTTTACCTGTTGAGGTAAGAGACGGACTTCAAAAATATGCTGAAGAAAATAATCTTGAAAATATTCAAGATATCAGAGGAATAACTTTTAAAAATCTAAAAAAATAAATTTGAAAATAAAAAATTAATTATAGAATAATTTTGGGAGGAAAATAAAAATGATACAGGCAAAAGATAGAATGATAATAGCTCTTGATTTTCCAACAATGACAGAAGCTATTGAATTGGTTGAAAAAATTGGTGACGGAGCAACTTTTTATAAAGTAGGTCTTGAACTTTTCTTAAACTCAAGCGGAAAAATGATAGAATATCTTGCAGGAAAACATAAAAAAATATTCTTAGATTTAAAATTCCATGATATTCCAAATACAACAGCTATGGCATCTGTATTTGCATCAAAAGAAAATGTATTTATGTATAATGTTCATGCTACTGGCGGAAAGAAAATGATGTCTAAAGTAGTTGAAGAAGTAAGAAAAATAGATGAAAAATCTCTTCTTATAGCTGTTACAATTCTTACAAGCTTATCACAGGAAGAAGTTAAAGAAACGTTTATGACTGAAACTTCTATAAAAGATCTTGCTATGAATCTTGCAAGACTTGCAAAAGAATCTGGAATGAACGGAGTAGTATGCTCGCCTTGGGAAGCTAAATATATAAAAGAAGCTCTTGGAGAAGAATTTAAAACTGTATGTCCAGGTGTAAGACCTGCTTGGTCAGCAACAAACGACCAGACAAGAATAATGACTCCAAAAAATGCAATGATGAACGGTTGTGATTTCTTAGTAGTTGGAAGACCAATAACTAAACATGAAGACCCGGCTCTTGCAGCAAGACTTGTTGTTGAAGAAATTGAAGAAGGATTAAAAGAGGCAGGAAAATGTTAATAAAAAACTGCAGAATGATTATTGGCGGAGAAGAACAATTTAAAGATATTCTTGTTGAAAATGAAAAAATAGTTTCAATAGAAGATGATTTATCTGGAGTATCTTCTGATGAAATAATTGATGCAGCAGGAAATTATGTTATTTCTGGAGTTATAGACCCTCACGTTCATATGAGAGATCCGGGAATGACTCATAAAGAAGACTTTACAACAGGAAGTATGGCATGTGCAAAGGGAGGAATTACAACTTTCTTTGATATGCCTAATACAGTTCCAAACACAATAACAGAAGAAGCTCTTTTAGAAAAAAAGAAACTTCATAAAGGAAAATCTTATGTAGATTATGGGTTCTGGTTTGGAGGAAGCAAGGTAGATAATCACGAAGAAGTAAAAAAAGTTCAGGATAAAGTTATTGCCACAAAAGTTTTTATGAATGTGTCAACAGGAAATATGCTTGTGGAAGATGAAAAAGTTTTAGAAGATATTTTTAAAAATTCTAAACTTGTTGGAGTTCATGCAGAGGGAGAAATGATACCAAAAGCAATTTCTCTTTCTGAAAAATTAGATGTTCCTGTATACTTATGTCATCTTTCAACAAAAGAAGATGTGCAGTATGTAAGAGAGGCTAAGAAAAAAGGGCTTAAAGTTTACGGAGAGGTAACTCCTCATCATTTATTTTTAAATGTTTCTGATGTAGAAAAAAATCCTCTTTTAAGAATGAAGCCGGAACTAAAAACAAAAGAAGATAATGAAGCATTGTGGGAAGGAATTTTAGACGGAACTATTGATACAATAGGAACAGACCATGCTCCTCACAGAATAGAAGAAAAAAAAGCAAAACTTACTTTCGGAATTCCCGGAGCAGAAAATTCACTTGAAATGATGCTTAAAGCTGTGAGATGTGATAAAATATCTCTTGAAAAACTTATGAAAATAATGAGTGAAAATACAGCAGAAATTTTTGGATTAAAAAATAAAGGAAAAATAGCTGCCGGTTATGATGCAGACCTTGTTATTGTGGATATGACAACGGAAGAAATTATTTCACAAGAAAATGTAATTTCAAAATGCGGATGGACACCATATGAAGGATTTGAAAAAGGCGGAAAAATTCTTACTACAATAGTCAGAGGAAATGTAGTATTTAATGATGGTAAATTTATTAATAAAATTGGTAAGGAAGTGATATAAAAGATGAGTACAAACAGAGCTAAAGATGTAGCAAAATCATTATTAGGTGTAGGAGCAGTAAGACTTAACGTAGCTGAACCTTTTACATTTGTTTCAGGAATAAAAAGTCCAATATACTGTGACAACAGAAAAATGATAGGATACCCTGAAGAAAGAAAAGCTGTTGTTGACGGGTATGTAGAAGTTTTAAAAGATAAAAAATTTGATATTGTTGCAGGAACAGCAACTGCAGGAATCCCTTGGGCAGCATTTATAGCTGAAAGATTAAATGTTCCTATGGCTTATATCCGTGGAGAGAAAAAAGATCACGGTGCTGGAAGACAAATTGAAGGTGCAGATTTTGAAGGTAAAAAAGTAATAGTTATAGAAGACCTTATCTCTACAGGAGGAAGTTCTATAAAAGCTGTTGAGGCAGCAAGAGCAGCTGGAGCAAAAGAAGTTGAAGTTGTAGCTATATTCTCTTACGAATTTGAAAAAGCTATCACAAACTTTGCAGCAGCAGGAATTCCTTGGACAAACCTTTCAGACTTCACTACATTAATCGGTGTAGCTACTGAACAAAATTATTTAACTGAAGAAGAAAAAGAAATTGCTTTAAAATGGAATAAATCTCCTAACACTTGGGGAAGAGAATAATAAAAAAATAAATAGCTTTTTAACCGCTGTATTTTAATCTGCAGCGGTTTTTAATTTGCGAATAAATAAAAAACTGCCCTAAAATTTTAAGGCAGTTTAAAAATTAATTTAATTTTTGACTAGAATGATAATCCACCAGAAACAGGAATTACTGCTCCAGTGATATAAGATGATTCGTCACTTGCAAGGAATAAAGCTGTGTTTGCCACGTCTTCTTTTGTTCCCATTCTTTGTAAAGGAACTCCGCTTAAAATTCCTTCAACAGCTTTTTCAGATAATTTATCAGTCATTGGACTTTGGATAAATCCAGGAGCGATACAGTTTACTCTTATTTGAGCTCCTTTTCTGGCAAGTTCTTTTTTCCATGTGTTGCTCATTGCAATAACTCCTGCTTTAGTTGCAGCATAGTTAGTCTGTCCGATGTTTCCATATAATCCAACTACTGATGAAAGAGTTATTATTGAACCTTTTTTATGTTTTGTCATAACAGGTGCAACAGCTTGAGTAACATTGAACACACCTTTTAGGTTAATGTTTATAACTGCATCCCATTGTGCCTCACTCATTCTTACGAAAGGAGCATCTTGAGTTATTCCAGCATTATTTACAAGAATATCAATAGTTCCAAATTCCTCAACAATTTTTTTAACAAGTGCTTTTATTCCTTCTCTGTCAGTTACATTTAAAATTTCTCCTCTGACATTTTCTTGTTCAAATTCACAAGGGTTAATATCACAAGATATTACCATTTTTGCTCCCTCAGCAGCAAATCTGTCAACAATTGCTCTTCCGATTCCCATAGAACCTCCAGTAACAAGAGCAACTTTTCCTTCTAATCTATTCATTAGGACCTCCTAAATTAAAATCAAAAATTTTATAGATTACATATGTAATCATAAAATAATTATAGAAAATTTATTGAATGAAGTCAATATAAATCTTAGTTTCTGTAATTTTATTTTGCTAGTCTATAAATAGTTTCCACGAATAATGGAAGAAGTGTATCAAGAGAAGCAAGATCTATACATTCATTTTTTTGGTGCATTGAATCTGGAGTTCCTTTAAGTAATGCTCCAAATGCTACACAGTTGCTTACAGCTTTTGCGTAAGTTCCTCCACCTGTTGAAATAGGCTGGCTTTCCATATCTCCTGTCATATCTTGGTAAACTTCCATAAGAGTTTTTACAAGGAAATTATCTTTAGGAACATAAAGAGGTTTTTCTTCTTTTAACGGCTCAAAAGTTAATCCGTATTCATTAAGAACAGCAAATAATTTTTCTTTTATACTTTCGGCTTCAAAAGTAACAGGGAATCTCATATCCATAGAAACGATAAGTTCTCCATTTTCTACATAACATTTTCCAAAGTTTATTGTAATTTCTCCAGAAGGCTCATCAACAAGATTTAATTCAAGAAGTTTTCCGTTAAATTCCATTTGAATTTTATCATTAAAGAATTTAACCATTTCTTTAAATCCGTTTTCTTTTATATCTAATCTTCCTAAGAAAATCATAAGAGCAGAAAGAGAGTTATATCCAAGTGATGGATGTGCAGCATGGGCAGCAACTCCTTTAGAAGTAACAACAATTTTATTTTCTGTAATTTCAAAAGAAACTTTATTTTCTTTACCCTCGTTGTAAAGAAGAAGTTCTCTTTCAACAGCTTCTTTGTATGATAAAGGAAGCGTGATAGTTGTTGATTCAGGAACAGCATTAAATACATTTCCTGCTTTTACAGCTATATCAGCATCAGTTTTTACTTTGAATAAAGCTCTTAATATTCCTTTTTCAGCAAAAGTAACAGGGAATTCGCTGTCAGGAGTAAATGATACAGCAGGGTGAGGCATCTGTAATTTTTCAAAATAATGTTTCATACATCCCCATCCAGTTTCTTCGTTGGCTCCTAAAATCATTCTTACTTTTCTTTTTAAAGGAACACCAGCATCTTTTAATGCTTTCATTGCATAAAGGCATATCATCATAGGTCCTTTATCATCAAGAGTTCCTCTTCCAAACATTTTATTGTCAACGATTTCAGCTCCGTAAGGATCATGATCCCATCCAGTCCCTTCAGGAACAACATCAACGTGTCCTAAAATTCCAACCATCTCTTCTTGGTCATCAGTTCCAAAATCAATGTGTCCTGCATAGTTATCAAAATTTTCAGCTTTAAATCCTAATTTTTCTCCAACAGAAAGGAAATGTTCAAGAGCTTTAGCAGGTCCTTCTCCAAAAGGCATACCCGGTTTAGCTTCTTCTTCAACACTTTTTATTCTTATTGAATCTTGAAGATCTTTTATAAGCTCGTCTTTATATTTTAAAACTTCTTTGTGTAAATCCATTTTGTATTTTCCTCCTTAAAAAATAATTTAAATATAAAATGGCGGAAATGTATAGGAATCGAACCTATCGGCGGAATGAACCGCTAAGACGGTTTTGAAGACCGTTGAAAGCACCAGCTCTCTCACATTTCCAAAGATTCTCTTATAAATTATAACATACTTTTGAAAGAAATTGATATATAAAATATTTGTTATAGAAATAATAAAATAAGGATATGGAAATTTGAAAGAAAGATGTTATAATATTAAATAAGAAAGAAAATCTGCAGGAGGATTTATGAGATACGTAAGCGATGAAAAAGAATTAAGAAAAATTTCAATTTATACAAATATAGAAAGTGTAAAAAAAAGTCTTGAAAAATTTTTTTATAAAAAAGAAACAGAAGAGGATTCAGAAAGTGAAAGAATTAATGTGGCGATAATAGATTCCAGTGAGCCGTTTTCAACAAAAGGAACAAATAATTCAGAAGTTATTTTCGATGTTACAGGGGGATATCCAAACACTAAACAAAGAGTTTATAAAGGTGTGAATAAGGCTTCTCTTTCTAAGGCAGAGCTGTGGCTGGAGATTATTACAAGTGTTTTTTCAGTGGAAATTTCTGCAGAAAAATTAGATCTCCCAGGATATTTAGAAGAACTTGAAAAATATCAGAAGATGGATATTAAAAAATATGTTTTAACAGAGGAAATGATTAAAGATCTTGAAGGTTATAAAGAGCTTCCAAAATCAAAAATAAATCATCAGAGATTTATTTATGCAGTAATTAACGGGTATATAGTTTTTCCTGTAAAAGCAAAAGAAACTATTATAAATGGAATGGAATGGAAATACGGAATAAAAGCATTCCAGAAGACTTGTAAATATATGTTTGAAAAAAATGATACAGTTCTTGGATATGTGTATGAAATAAAAAAAGAAATATAATTTAATTTTTTTAAGTCATTTTTTTAACTAAAAATCTCGGCAGATAATTTTTTATTTTAGTGCTGAGATTTTTTATTAATTTTTTAATATTTTTTACAAAAAATTTATAAATAAAAAATCTTTTTTGAAAATTTCTGAAAAATTTTTAAATTTTTTTAATTAAATTAGATGTTATTTTTCAATACTTAGTTTCTTTTTTCTTCAGCTAAAATAAAAATATTTTAAATTTTTTTAAAAAAGTTGTTGACGATTTTTTAATTCTATGATATTATAAATCTTGTCCGTGAGAAACGGATAAACAAAGGACATTAACAACAGAATAGAGAATAATATGACAAAACAAGCAAACCTTAATTGGTGTTAAATAAGTAAGTAAACATGATTGACCTAGTCAAATCAAATAAATCTTTTAATGAAGAGTTTGATCCTGGCTCAGGATGAACGCTGACAGAATGCTTAACACATGCAAGTCTACTTGAATTCTCTTCGGAGATAGTAAGGTGGCGGACGGGTGAGTAACACGTAAAGAACTTGCCCTGCAGTCTGGGACAACTATTGGAAACGATAGCTAATACCGGATATTATGCGAGAGCCGCATGGCTCTTTCATGAAAGCTATATGCGCTGCAGGAGAGCTTTGCGTCCCATTAGTTAGTTGGTGAGGTAACGGCTCACCAAGACCGCGATGGGTAGCCGGCCTGAGAGGGTGAACGGCCACAAGGGGACTGAGACACGGCCCTTACTCCTACGGGAGGCAGCAGTGGGGAATATTGGACAATGGACCAAAAGTCTGATCCAGCAATTCTGTGTGCACGATGAAGTTTTTCGGAATGTAAAGTGCTTTCAGTTGGGAAGAAGAAAGTGACGGTACCAACAGAAGAAGCGACGGCTAAATACGTGCCAGCAGCCGCGGTAATACGTATGTCGCAAGCGTTATCCGGATTTATTGGGCGTAAAGCGCGTCTAGGCGGTCTGGTAAGTCTGATGTGGAAATGCGGGGCTCAACTCCGTATTGCGTTGGAAACTGCCAGACTAGAGTACTGGAGAGGTGGGCGGAACTACAAGTGTAGAGGTGAAATTCGTAGATATTTGTAGGAATGCCGATAGAGAAGTCAGCTCACTGGACAGATACTGACGCTGAAGCGCGAAAGCATGGGGAGCAAACAGGATTAGATACCCTGGTAGTCCATGCCGTAAACGATGATTACTAAGCGTCGGGGGTCGAACCTCGGCACTCAAGCTAACGCGATAAGTAATCCGCCTGGGGAGTACGTACGCAAGTATGAAACTC
>ENA-OPVT01000053-OPVT01000053.1-human-gut-metagenome-genome-assembly--contig:-NODE-53-length-83669-cov-6.402803_pt1 | contig 83669 bp, 81 predicted proteins | sample MGYA00241499_ERZ501990 | MGnify/ENA primary metagenome ERZ501990 (study PRJEB25962, sample SAMEA2042104) | human gut metagenome | biome: human gut; feature: human-associated habitat; material: faeces...
ATCATAGAATTAAAAAATCGTCAACAACTTTTTTAAAAAAATTTAAAATATTTTTGTTTTAACAAAATAAAAAAGAAACTAAGTATTGAAAAATAACGTCTAATTTAATTAGAGAAAATTTTAAAATTTTTCAGAAATTTTCAAAAAAGATTTTTTATTTATGAATTTTCTGAAAAAAATATTAAAAAATTCTCTAAAATATTTTAAAAAATAAAAATTCTTAAAACTCTGAAAAAATTTTTTTCAGAAAAAATATTTATAGACTATCTCCATAATAAAGTTTATAATAAAATGCAGATATTTTTTTGAAAAGGAGAAGTATATACAAAAATGAAAAAAATTATAGTTACATGCCCTTCATGTCATAAAAAAATGAAAGTTTTAAATAAAGCTGCAAAATATAAATGTCCTTCTTGCGGAAATATATATAAAATTAATTCATTTATGCTTATCGGATTTAAAATAAAAGGATTTTTTACAGGAATTATAGATACAGGAAGAGATATTAAAAATAATATTAAATACAAGATAAATTCTACTCGTGCTACTTACAATTACATGAAACAATTAAGAAAAAATATGAAAAATAACCCAAACTGGTCAAACTATCATAAAGAACAAAGGGAAATGAAAAATGCAAACAAACGTTCATTTAAAGATTTTTTTAAGAGAAAATAGAATTCTATTTTCTCTTAGTAATCTTTCTCATCAAATGAAAGTATAAGTTTGTCTATATTAGGTTTTAATTTTCTGTATGTTACACCAGCCGCATCAAGCATTCTTTTAGAAGCAAGGTCTGAATCTGTTCCACTGTATTTATCAGAAAGAAAAACTATCTCCTTTATCCCGCTTTGAATTATTGCTTTACTGCATTCATGGCATGGAAAAAGTGCCACATAAATAATACAATCTTTAAGAGATTTTGTACTGTTTAATATTGCATTTAATTCTGCATGACATACAAAAGGATATTTTGTATTTAAAAATTCCCCTTCTCTTTCCCAAGGAAATTCATCATCACTGCACCCTCTTGGAAGTCCGTTATATCCTAATCCAACTATTCTTTTATCCTCTGTTACAATGCAGGCTCCAACCTGTGTATTGGGATCTTTGCTTCTTTTTGCTGAAAGAAGAGCTACTCCCATAAAATATTCATCCCAATTTATATAATCTTCTCTTTTCATAATTAACCTCCTTTGATAATTTTTTACAAATTTTTTCTCACATACATGATACATTATTTTCTATATTTTTCAAAAGATTTCTTTAAATTTTCTCTTTTAAAGCAAAAAATTTTTTTATAATTTTATTTGACAAAAAATTTGTTTTGGTATATGATTAGTCCAACTTAAAAATTTAATATCCATCAAGAGAGACTGAGGGACTGGCCCAAGGACGTTTCAGCAACCTACCTTAAAAGGTGTGGTGCTAATTCCAGACAGATGGCAAGAGCTAAAACTTGTTGTACATTCAATCTCTATTATCTTGATGGTAATAGAGATTTTTTTATTTCAGCATCATGGGGGAGGGACATAACATTATGATTTTAATCAAAAAAGTCAACAAAATATACTCAAATGGTTTTCATGCTGTAAAAGATGTTGACTTAGAAATAAAAAAAGGGGATATTTTTGGAATTATTGGTCTGAGCGGAGCTGGTAAATCTTCACTTATAAGGCTTTTAAACAGGCTTGAAGAACCTACAAGCGGGGAAATAATAATTGACGGAGTGGATATCACATCTCTTTCAAAAGAGGAACTTCTTGAAAAAAGAAAAAAAATCGGAATGATTTTCCAGCATTTCAATCTTCTTTCATCAAGAACAGTAGGAGAAAATGTTGCTTTTGCACTTGAAATTGCAAAATGGGATAAAAATAAAATCAAAGAAAGAGTAAAAGAACTTTTAGAAATAGTTGAGCTTTCTGACAAAATAGATTATTATCCTAATCAACTTTCAGGAGGGCAAAAACAAAGAGTTGCCATTGCAAGAGCTTTAGCAAATAATCCAGATATACTTCTTTCTGACGAGGCAACTTCAGCTCTTGACCCTAAAACAACAAAAGCTATACTTGAGCTTATCAGAAACATTCAGCAGAAATTTGGTCTTACTGTTGTAATGATAACTCACCAGATGGAAGTTATAAAAGAAATCTGTAATAAAGTTGCTGTAATGTCAGGAGGAAAAATTGTAGAACAGGGAGGAGTTCATCATATTTTTTCAGCTCCGCAGTCAGAAATTACAAAAGAGCTTATTTCTTATCTTCCAAGCACAGATGAAAAAGATATAAACGTAATGAAACATAAAGGTAAATATATAATAAAACTTAAATTTTTAGGATCTATTGCACAAGAGCCGATAATTTCTCAAGCTATAAAAAAATTTAATATTGATTTAAACATTATTGGCGGTTCAATAGATAATCTTTCAACTATGCAGGTTGGTCATCTTTACATTGAACTTGTAGGAGACATGGAAAAACAAAAACAGGCTATTCAGTGGTTCGGCGAAGAATCAGGAGTTATTGCAGAGGTGATATACGATGGTATTTAATATGATTTGGACTTCAACTTTAGAAACAATGTATATGGTTTTCTTTTCAACAGTTTTTTCTCTACTGCTTGGATTTCCAATAGGAATACTTCTTGTTATTACAAAAGAGGGAAATATAATGGAGAGACCAAAACTTAATCAATTTCTTGAAATTATTATAAATACTTTGAGATCTTTTCCATTTATTATTCTTATGATTTGTCTGTTTCCTCTTTCAAGAATTATCGTTGGAACAACAATAGGAAGCACTGCTGCAATCGTTCCTCTTTCAATATCTGCTGCACCTTTTGTGGCAAGGATGGTTGAAGGAGCATTAAATGAAATTGACAAAGGTCTTATTGAAGCTGCATCAAGTATGGGAGCAAACAACAGAACTATAATTTTTAAAGTTATGATACCAGAAACTCTTCCTCATATAATTCATGGAATTACTGTTACTGTTATAAGTCTTATAGGATTTTCAGCAATGGCAGGAAGTATTGGAGCAGGAGGACTAGGAGACCTTGCAATAAGATTTGGCTACCAAAGATTTAAAACAGATATAATGCTTTATTCTGTTGTGGTTATAATTATTCTTGTACAGATTTTACAGTCTTTTGGAAATTATCTGGCAAAAAAATTCTCAAGATAATTTAAATAATTTTTAATTAGTTTTCAATTTATTTTAAATAATAAAATTTTAATTTTTACTTCAAAGGAGATGGTTATTTATGACAAACACATTCAAAAGAGTATTACTTTCAACAGCTGCACTTTTAATTTTAGGATCTGCTTCATCATTTGCAAACACAGTATTAAAAGTAGGAGCTACTCCTGTACCTCATGCTGAAATATTAAATGCTGTAAAAGACAAACTTGCAAAAGAAGGAATAGATTTAAAAGTAGTTGATTTTACAGATTATGTAACTCCAAACCTTGCTCTTGCAGATGGAGAACTTGATGCAAACTACTTCCAGCACAAACCATATCTTGATAAATTCTGTGAAGAAAAAGGACTTAAACTTAATGTTGCAGGAGGAGTTCACGTTGAACCAATCGGAGTTTTTTCTGCTAAATTAAAATCAATAGATGATATTCCAAACAAAGCAACTGTTGCAATTCCAAATGACCCTTCAAACGGAGGAAGAGCTTTAATTCTTCTTCACAATGCAGGAATTATCACTTTAAATGATCCAACAAATTTATACGCAACAGAATTTGATGTTGCAAAAAATCCTAAAAAACTTAAATTCAAAACACTTGAAGCAGCTCAGCTTCCAAGAGTTTTAAAAGATGTTGATTTTGCTGTAATAAATGGAAACTATGCTTTAGAAGCTGGACTTAATCCAGCTGAAGATTCTCTTCTTCTTGAAGGAAAAGAATCTCCTTATACTAATATTGTAGCTGTAAAAGCCGGAGATGAAAAAAGAGAAGAAATCGTTAAACTTATAAATGCTTTAAACAGCCCAGAAACTGCTGAATTTATAAACACTACTTATAAAGGTGCTGTTGTTCCTGCATTCTAATAAAAAAATAAAAAAGGATTGTTATACTTAGAAAGTATGGCAGTCCTTTTCTTTTTTAAATAAAATTTATAAAAATATTTTTGGTTCTGCTCTTCTTTTATATTTTTCTTCTAAATCTTTCTTATGATATAAATATCCTTCATCATCAAAATATTTTGCTCCTGTATGACATTTTTTTATACAGGCACAGCATTTTATACATATCCCTTTTATTGTTGAGAAATCTTTAAAATCTATTGAACCCATAGGGCAGACTTTAGCACACACACCACATTTATCACATAAATTTTCATCTGTTTTAGGAATAACTTTTCTTATATCTATATGATTTCCCTCTGCATCTTTCGGCTTATAATATTTAAAAGGTCTTTCTCCATGTGTAATTTCCACAAAAATATCTGGATTAAAATTTTCTCCTGTTATCTTTTCATATATCTTATTTGAAAATTCTTCCATTATTTTCATATCATCTTCATCTGGTCTTCCTTGAGCTAAAATTTTTGAAAAAGAATGTTCTCCTACAAAAGCTCCTGCTCCAATTGGTTTAAAACCATCTTTTGCAAGAATATCTGAAAGTTCCATAAGGGCATCATTAAAATCTCTATTTCCAAAAAGTACAACTGGAACAGCTAAAGCTTCTTTTCCTTTTAAAGTCTCAAGATATTTTAAAAGTACATTAGGCACTCTTCCTGCAATTACAGGAGTTCCAAAAATAACTATATCATTTTTATTAAATTCTTTTATAACTTTTCTCGCTTCAGGTAAAGTAAAATCAAATATTTCTTTTTCTGTTTTAAATTTTTCTGCTAATTTATCTGCTATGAAATTCACTGTCTTTTTTGTTGTTCCTGTTCCGCTGAAATAAACTGCCCATACTTTTTTCATCTTTTCACCTCACAAATATTTTTTATTCTCTCTATATTATAACAGGAAAAAGCAGGAAAATAAATTTCCTGCTTCCTCTTTTTAAATATATACATTCATGTTTTGTAGGCTTAATTATTTAATTTTTGCTAATCCTTGTTCTAAGTCAGCAATGATATCTTCAACGTTTTCAAGTCCAACAGAAAGTCTTACTAATCCTTCAGCAATTCCAGCTTCTGCTAATTCTTCTTTAGAATAAGTAGAGTGAGTCATTGATGCAGGGTGTTGGATAAGAGTTTCAGTATCTCCTAAACTTACTGCAAGTCCAAATAATTTAGTATTGTTAAGTAAAGTTTTACCAGCTTCTAATCCACCTTTAAGTTCGAATGATAACATTCCACCAAAGTTTTTCATTTGTTTTTTAGCAATTTCATGTCCTTCGTGAGATTCTAGTCCTGGATAGTAAACTTTAGCAACTTCAGGTCTTCCTTCCAGCCATTTAGCAACTTTCATTGCACTTTCACAGTGTCTTTGCATTCTAACTTCAAAAGTTTTCATTCCTCTTATGATGTAGTATGCTTCTTGAGGTCCAAGAACTGATCCAGTCATATCTTTTAATCCAACTAATTTAATTTGAGTTATTAATTCTTTAGATCCAACTGCAAATCCTGCTAAAACGTCTCCGTGTCCGTTTATGTATTTAGTTGCAGAGTGAACAACAACGTCTGCTCCTAATAATAATGGATTTTGGTTATATGGGCTTGCAAATGTGTTGTCAACGATAACTTTAGTATATTCATTTTCATGAGCAACTTTTGCAACTGCTTCAATGTCAGTTATTTTTAAGTTAGGGTTAGCTGGAGTTTCTAAGTAAACTATTCTTGTGTTAGGTCTCATTGCAGCTTTAACTGCTTCGATATCTCCAGTATTTAAGAATGTAACTTCAATTCCAAATTTAGTTAATCCGTGGTTTAATAAAGCGAAAGTACATCCGTATAAAGTTGTGTCAGCTATTACGTGGTCTCCAGCTTTTAATAGAGTCCATAAAGTAGATGAAATAGCTCCCATTCCTGAAGAAGTAGCAACTGCCATTTCTCCATGTTCTAATAGAGCAATTTTTTCTTCAATAACTGATGTTGTAGGGTTTCCTAATCTACTGTAAATATATCCTTCTTCTTCAAGGGCAAATCTTTTTCCACCTTGTTCAGCTGAGTCAAATATAAATGTTGAAGTTTGAAATATTGGAGTAGCTAAAGCACCAAATGCGTTTTTGCTGTGTCCTCCATGTATTGCTTGTGTTCCTATTCCTTTGTCTTTTAAATCGTGCATAATCCATTCCTCCTTCAAAAATACATTATTTTACAATATCCACATAATCCACATTAAAATTATCCGTTCTGTATTGCTAAATATGTTCTTATTACGTTTTATTTTTCTTAAATAAGATACTTTTGTTTTCGTTCAGTCATATCTTATACTCTATTTATAATATTTAAATTCAATTTTGTCAAATTCATCTGTTGTGCAACAGTTGAGTGTATTTTTTCTAATAACTTATTTTTATTTTTTTTAATTTAATTTTTTCATAAAATTGAAACTGTTGTAATACAGCTTTTTTTCAATTTTTTTCTCAAAAAATATAACTGAAAATTAAAAATATTTTCTGTTCAAAAATAAAAAATTCTTTCCTACTTTTTTCAGTGATATTGAGAAGAACTCCTGTTTCTGATATAATATTTTTAAAATAATAAAATGGGAGTATTTTTATGAAAATTGTAATTGTAGGAGCAGGAAAAATTGGAGAAAGTCTCTGCAGAGATCTTTCTACTGAAGGAAATGATATAACCCTTATTGAAAAAGATTCAAAAATTCTTGATAAAGTTCTTTCTGTGTCAGATATTATGGGGATAGTCGGGAACGGAGCTAACCGTGAAGTTCTTGCAGATGCAGGTGTTCATGATACAGATATATTTATTGCTGTAACAACAAACGATGAAATAAATCTTATATCATCTGTTATGGCAAAAAAAATGGGAGCAAAATACACTATAGCCAGAGTAAGAAATACAGAATATTCTGAGCAGATGCAGTTTATGAAAGAATCTCTTGGAATAGATATAATGCTTAATCCTGAAGCTGAAGCAGCAGATTTCATTCGTAAAAATCTTGAATATCCAAATGCTTTAAACGTAGAAAATTTTGCAAAAAATAAAGTAAACCTTGTAGAAATCCTAGTAGAAAAAAATTCTTATCTTCACGATTTAAAACTTATGGATTTCAAAAGAAAATATTTTAAAAATATTCTTGTATGTATAGTTCAAAGAGAACAGGAAATATATGTTCCAACAGGAAGCTTCATTCTTAAAGAAGATGACAGAATATATGTAACTGGACCTCACACTGATCTTGAAGAATTTTATAAATCTTTAGGACATTCTGAAGAACGTATAAAATCTGTTTTCATAATTGGCGGCGGACGTATTACCCACTATCTTGCAGATATTCTTCTTAAGAAAAAAATGAAACTTAAGATTGTTGAACTGAATGAAGACAGAGCAAAAGAGCTTAGTGAAATTTATGAAGAAGCTGAAATAATAAACGGAAACGGAATTGATACTGACCTTCTTGAAGAAGAAAATTTCAGCAGCTATGATGCCTGTGTTTCCCTTACCGGAATTGATGAAGAAAATATTATTATCTCTATGTTTGCAGATAAAATTGGAATTAAAAAGACTATAACAAAAATTAACAGAACTTCTCTTTTAAATGTTCTTGGACTTGTAGGTCTTCAATCTATTCTTACACCTAAAAAAATAATTGCAGACTATATTGTCAAAATAGTAAGATCTTTTGCCGGGGCTCAAGGAGAAAACAACATTCAAAATCTTTACAGACTTGCTGACAACAGAGTCGAAGCAATTGAATTTTCCGTTGGAGAATACAGCCGTGTTGTAGGAACTCCTTTAAAAGACCTTCATATAAAAGAAAATGTTCTTATTCCATATATCATAAGAAATGGAAAACTTATAATGCCGGGAGGACTTGATGTTATACAGCCTAACGACACTGTTATAATCATTACAACACAACAATATCTTGACGATATTGACAAAATTATCAATTTTGATTTTTTCAATAATAAGGAGATATAACATGAATAGTAAAATGATAAGATATATCATTGGATATATCTTAAAACTTGAAGCAGGCTTTCTTGTTCTTCCTCTTTTTGTAAGTTTTTATTTTAAAGAGAGTATGCTTCTTCATAAATCTTATTTATACACTATAATTTTTTTAATTATCAGTGGATTTGCTCTTTCAAAAAAAATACCGAAAAATCAAAAAATATATGCTAAAGAGGGGCTTATAATTGTTTCTCTTTCGTGGATATTTTTATCCTTTTTCGGAGCTATGCCTTTTGTTTTTTCAGGATATATTCCGTCATTCATTGATGCTTATTTTGAAACAATGAGCGGTTTTACAACAACAGGAGCAAGTATTTTAACAAATGTCGAAGCTCTTCCAAATTCTCTTCTTTTTTGGAGAAGTTTCACCCACCTTGTGGGCGGTATGGGAGTTCTTGTTTTAGCTCTTGCTATTCTGCCTAAAAGTAATCACCAGTCGCTTCATCTTATGAAAGCAGAAGTTCCCGGGCCTACTTTTGGAAAATTTGTGGCAAAAATGAGTTATAATTCAAGAATACTTTATATAATATATCTTATTATGACTTTTGTTCTTACTGTTATTTTATTCTTTGAAGGAATGCCTATTTTTGATGCTGTGCTTCATGCTTTTGGAACAGCAGGAACAGGGGGATTTGGAATAAAAAACACAAGCATTGCCTACTATAACAGTCCTGTTATTGAATATACAATAGGTGTGGGAATGCTTATGTTCAGCTTGAACTTTAATCTATACTACATTCTTCTTTTGGGAAATATTAAACAATTTTTCAGAAGTGAAGAAATGAGATGGTTTCTTGCAATAGTTTTTGGAGCAGTTTTTCTTATCTGTTTAAATATACATTCAATGTACGAAAGCATTCTCCCTATGATAAGAGATGTTTTCTTTACTGTTTCATCAATAGTTTCTACAACAGGATATTCTACTGCAGATTTTGATAAATGGCCTCTATTCTCTAAAATTATTCTTCTGTTTCTTATGTTTATGGGAGGGTGTGCAGGTTCAACTGCAGGAGGACTTAAAGTTTCAAGAGTTGTTATTTTAATGAAAAGCTCTATAAGAGAATTTAAAAAACTTGGAAATATAAACAGAATTGTAAGTCTTAAGATGGAAGAAAAACCTGTAACAAAAGATTTGATGGAAAGTATTGCAAGTTACCTTATTGTTTATATAGGTGTATTTGTAATTATTCTTCTTATTGTTTCAACATCTCTTCCTGACCTTGCTTCAGCATTCAGTTCTGTTGCAGCAACTTTTAATAATATAGGACCGGGATTTGAAATTGTAGGACCTACACAAAATTATTCTTCACTTACAAATTTAAATAAGATTGCTCTTTCTTTCAGTATGCTTTTAGGAAGACTTGAAATTTTCCCTGTACTAATTTTATTTTCACCAAAAATTTATAAAATAACAAGAAAATAAATTCTAAATAAAAACTCGGGACTGATTACAGCCCCGAGTTTTTTATTTAATTTATTATTTTCTCCAAAGCCCCATTTTTTTAGCTGCTTCTTTAAGTTCTTCTCTGAAGTCAGGGTGAGCTATGCTGATTAAAGCTTCTGCTCTTTCCCAGCCAGATTTTCCTTTTAAGTTTACTTTTCCATATTCAGTAACAACGTATTGAACGTTTGATCTTGTATCTGTTACGATAGATCCATTTTCAAGAGTAGGTCTGATTCTTGATTTTAATTGTCCATCTTTTGTTTTGTAAGTTGATGATAAACAGATAAATGTTTTTCCGCCTTTAGATAAGTATGCACCAAGAACGAAGTCAAGTTGTCCTCCTGCACCGCTTATAGGTTTTATACCAGCACTTTCAGCATTAACTTGTCCGTATAAATCAATATCAACAGCATTGTTTATTGAAACGAATTTATCAAGAGAAGATACAACTCTTACATCGTTTACATAGTCAACTGGTGCTGCCATGATTTCAGGATTGTTATTTAAATATTCATACATTTCTGCTCCACCAGCAGCGAATGTAAATGTTTGTCTAAATCTGTCTATGTTCTTTTTAGCTCCTGTAACTTTTCCTGCTTTAGCCATTTCAACGAAAGCGTCAACATACATTTCTGAGTGAACACTTAGGTCTTTTAAATTTGATTTTGCAATTAGAGATCCAACTGCTGTAGGCATAGCTCCTATTCCAAGCTGTACACAGCAACCATCTGATAATTCTTCAACAATAAGTTCTGCAACTTTCATATCTACTTCTGATGGAGTAGGTCCAGGAAGAACTGCAATATCAGGATTTTCTCCTTCAATTATCATATCTACTTGTGAAATATGAATACAGTTTTCCATTCCACCTAAACATACAGGCATTTTTTCATTAACTTCAACTATTACAGTTTTTGCCATTTCACAAACAGCCATCATATGAGATGGACTTACACCAAAGTTAAAGAATCCTTTTTCATCCATTGGAGCAACCTGCATAACTGCAATATCTACTTTTGCTCCTCCGTCTCTGTAGTATCTAGGAAGTTCAGAATATCTTATTGGAGCATAGAAAGCGAAACCTTTCGCAGCTGCTTTTCTTTCGATTCCTGTCATATGCCATGAGTTCCATGTGAAATGTTCTTCAGGTTTGTCAATTTTAAATACTTCAGGCTCTCTTAAAAGAATTCCACCTCTTAATTTTATATCTTTTAATTCAGGCATTCTTTTTGCAAGGGCTTTATCAAATGCGTCAACTGTTGCAGCACACCAACCGTAATCAACAAAATCTCCTGATTTTACTAGTTCTGCTGCTTTTTCAGCTGAAACTAATTTACTTTGATACTCTTTTTCAAAAGTTGTCATTTTGTACATCACTCCCTTATAAGTTATTAATGTTTTATTCTTATTATAAAAGTATTGTTTTTTTACATTATCAGTATACACAAACATTTTATCACATTTTTTGAGACACATACAAGAGAATATTTTTTTCTGTACTGCAACGGATATTACAATGTTCGTTTTCTTTGTTCATTCTTATCCATTAAGATAGTCAAATAAATTTTTCTCCACTTCGTTTTTAAGTTTCAGTTCATATTTTACAAGCGGCTCTCCTCTTTTTCCTGTAATTTCCTCCGCTCTTACAACTTTTTCCACTTCACCCAGATAATAAAAACTTTCACCGGATTTCTTTTTGGCAAAAGCAAAAAGTTTATAATAGTTTTCTGCTATTTTCCCCTCTATTGTAAGAACGCCTTTTCTTTCAAGACATCTGTTGCTCTTTGAAAACCAAGGAAATCTTTCTCTGTCTAAAAAATTATTTTCATAATTTGAAAATGGATTTGTGTCTTCCATAGTTACAAAAAGCATAACCTTTCTTTCTTCTTCAAAAACAGTGTATCCGCTCACCTGATATCCATTATTAAAATCCAGATTTAAATTCCAAAATGCTTCTTGTTTTGTGTATTCTTTGTATTTTAATATTGTTTCTTCTCCTGTCTGCTTATAATTTTTTTCTGCATAAGCCAGATTATATTTTATTAAATCATCTATAAGATTTCTAAAATAATTTTTATTTTTATAGCTTTCTTTAAAATCTTTTGAAATTTCATATCCATTTCCATTTTTAAAAATTATCGGCTCAAACTCTTTCATTGTCGAAAGACTTGTAAAAATTTCTTTTGCAAGATGTTTAAAGCTGTTTTCAATATTTATTTTTTGATTTTTCAGCTGATATTTTTCTTCTAATAATTTTTCGATATTACAAGAGGTTACAAAATTCTTTTCTAAAATTTCTTTTAAAATTATCATCTCATGCACTCTTTTTGCCGGTGTAAAAAAACTTGAAATAAAAGTTAAAAAATTCTTTTCCACTGAAGAAAGAACAGGAGAATCTTCTTTTGGTTTTAAAAGTTTTAAGACTTCATCATAATTTTTTCTAAATTTTAGTATAACTGACGGCTCTATCATATTTCTTTCAAAAAAATCATAAAGCATAGGTATTCTTCCAAGCTGTTTTTCAAGAAGTATAAAATCATGCTCTATATTTTTCTTAGTTGAAAAATTTGTTTTTCCTATATTTTCAAATATTCTTTCTTTTACAATCTCTTCAAAAGTAATTGAACTTTCTCCAGGGATAATATTTGTTCCGTTCATCAAAAATCTTTTCATAAAATCTTTATCAAAACTATTATTTTGAGAAATTGCAGCTGGAATTAAAAAGTTTTTCTCATAATTTCCTATAAAATCAAGTATCACTACAAACTCTTTATTCTCACTTTTTCTAAGCCCTCTTCCAAGCTGTTGAATATACACAATAGAAGATTCTGTAGGTCTTAAAAGAATAACTTGATTTACACAAGGGATATCCACTCCCTCATTAAAAATATCAACAGTGATTATATAGTCAATCTCCCCTTTTTCAAGCTTTTCTATCCCTTTTTCTCTTGTATTATCTGTATCGTCTCCTGTAAGAAAAATTGATTTTATTCCCCGCTCATTAAATTTTTCACACAGCATTTCTGCCTCATCTTTTCTTGAAACAAAAATAAGCCCGTGAAGTTTATCTCCGCTGTAACCGTAGTATCTGCTTTTTTCAATTATGTGATTTACCCTTTCATCAGCAGCCAGTTTTTTTATAGAAGTTTTTTCATTTATAATTTCTCCGTCAACAGAAATATCTGAAATTCCAAAATAATGAAAAGGACATAAAAGATTTTCTCTCAAGGCATCATAAAGCCTTATCTCATATGCTATATTATGATTAAAAAGCCCATACACATCAAAGTCGTCTGTTCTTTCTGGCGTGGCTGTCATTCCCAAAAGAAATTTCGGTTTAAAATAATTTATTAATGCCTGATAAGTTTTTGCTCCGCTGTGATGAACTTCATCAATTATTATATAATCAAAGAAATCTTCAGAAAAATTTTTAAGATGTTCTGCTCTGCTTAAAGTCTGCACCATTGCAAAAATATAATCAGCATTTTCCCAGCCGTTTTCGCCGTAAACTGCCATTTTTTTATCTTTTATTATGTTTTCAAAAGTAAGTTTTGATTTTTCAAGAATTGTTTTTCTGTGAGCTGTAAAAAGCATTTTTTTCGGATTTACATTTTTCACATCAAAAGCTGAAAGATAAGTTTTTCCTGTTCCTGTTGCACTTATTAAAAGCCCTCTGTCTTTTGTCTTTCTAAGTTCAAAAAGATTTTTAAGAGCTTCCCTCTGCATTAAATTTGGAATTATTTCTTTTCTTTCAAAATAATTCTGCCTTTTTATTTTTTCCTTTTCATATTCCTTTACTGCTTTATATATTTTTTCATATTCTTCCACCATTTTTAAATCTGCTTTTGGAAGTCTGTTAAAAATATCAAAAAAATTATTTAAAATTTCTTTTGCAGATTTTCCTTTTTCAAAAGAATTTATTTTTAAATTCCATTCAAAATTTACTGTAAGAGCTGTCTGGGTAAGGTTGCTGCTCCCTATTATCATTGACCAGACATCTCCTTTTCTAAAAAAATATCCTTTAGCATGAAATTTTTCATTGGATAAAATTTTCAGTTCTATATTTTTATATTTTAAAAGTCTTTTAAGAGCTTTGGGCTGGGTAAAATTGAGATAATCTCCTGTTAAAATTTTTCCTTTTACCCCTTTTTCTTCTAAAATTCTTAACTGTTCCAGAATAAGAGAAAGTCCCCCCTCTGTTATAAAAGCCACAGAAATTATAAACTCATCACAGCTTTCAAGTTCTTTTCTTAAATCAATTATTATTTTTTCATCTTTGTTGCATAAAAGTCTGTGCTGATAATTTTCTCCTGACTCTATATTTTCATCAATAAGACTTGTTTTTATGCTTTCAAGCAAAATATTTTCCAAAAATCCCCCTCTCTTTATTTAATGTAAAAAATAGTGAAAATAAAAGAATAAAATTTTAGGAGATTGAAAAAATTTTCGTAATTTATGAAGTGAGTTGAACACTAAAAAACAACATGTTTGAGCATAGCGAGTTTGTCGTTTTTAGTGAAACGAACAATATAAATAGAAAATCTTTTTCACGATATAAAATTTTATTCTTTATATATTAATATTAAAAATATTCCAATCTTTTTCCTATTTCTGTGCAGGCTTTCTCCATAGCCTTTGCTATTTTTGCCATTCTTTCATCATTCCATCTGTCTGAAAAACAAGGACAGCTCATTGCAGCAATTATTCTGTTATTTTTATTAAGAACCGGAACAGCCACAGCTTTTATTTTTTCAGAGTGTTCCATATTATCAAAAGATATTTTTCTGCTGTTTATTTTTATTAATTCTTTTTTAAGCTCTTCCCTGTCAGTTATTGTATTTTCTGTATATTTAGGAAGTGTTTTTTCAAGAAGCTTATCTAATTTTGTATTTGAAAGCTGACATATTAGGAGTTTACTCGCCGCCCCTGCATGAAGAGGAAATATTGCATTTTCAGATACAGGAATTTTTACTAAATCACTGCTCTCAACTTTTGCTATGGTTCTTATTTTATCATCTTCCAAAATATTTAATTTAAAAGTTTCTTTAAATTTTAAAGATAATTCTTCAAGGTATGGACGGGATATATTTTTTATCAAAGTATATCTTTCATATTTATTTGCAAAGAAATAAAACTTTTCTCCCAAAGAATATTTTCTATCTTCAAAACTTAAATATTTAAGCTCCAAAAGCACAGCAAGAAGTCTGTTTACAGATGCTTTAGAAATTTCAAGTTCCCTTGAGATTTCAGCCTGAGTTGCTGCCTCATTGTAATACAAATAATTAAATATTTTATCTGCCTTTTCAACTGCAGGCACTTTACATTTTTCTTCCATTAAATCTACCTCAAAATTTTATTTTAAAATTTAACTTTTGGAGTTTCTTTTGCTCCCTCATCAGCTTTGAAAAGAGTTTCCTCTTTAAATCCAAATATTCCTGCAAAAATATTTCCCGGTATCATTTTCACAGCCTGATTGTAAGATGTTACAGTATCATTATAAAACTGACGGGCAAAACCTATTTTATCTTCAATATCTTTTAATTGTTTTTGAAGATCTAAAAAATTTGCATTTGCTTTTAAATCAGGATAGCTTTCAGAAATTGCCATTAATCTTCCTAAAAGTCCGCTTATTTCTCCATTGGCTTTCATTTTTTCATCTATTCCATCTGCATTTGTATAACGGTTTCTGGCAGAAATCACTGCATCAAGAGTTTCTTTTTCATGCTGAGCATAACCTTTTACAGTTTCCACAAGATTTGGAATAAGATCTATTCTTTTTTGAAGCTGAACATCTATCTGGCTCCAGGCATTTTTCACTCTTTCATGAAGAGTTACAAATCTGTTTTGATAAATTATAGTTACAACAAGTATAAAAACAATAATAACAATTAAAATTATTACACCTTTCATTTATATCTCCTCCTTAAAAATTTTTTAAAAAGCTCCGCCGCCGCCACGGCCTCCACCGCCGCCAGAAGAACCACTGCTGAAACCTCCGCCTCTTCCTCCTGCTGAAGAACGGTTTGATTTTGAAACTTCTCTTATTGAACGGCTTGCTGCTCCCGCTGTGTATCTCTCAACATTTCTAAAAGCTCTGCTGTACATATATGAATTCATAAGAGATGGCCTGTAATATCTTCCCACACCGATATTTTCATCTTCACCTCTTAAAGCTGCTATTTTTTTATAGGCTCTTGCAACTTTTTCTGCAACTCCAAGAGCCACAGCATAAACAAAATAATGTTCCCAAATATGAATTGAAGCTGTTTTTGCTTCTTCAAGATTACTGTAATCTACTAGAAATTTTTTAAATGCACTCCATCTTGCATATGCTTCTTCTGCTTCAAGTGAAAGTTTTCTCTTTGAACCTGAAAAAATTATAAATGGAATTGCACCAAAAGTAAAAATCATAAACTTAGGCTCTCCGAAAAACTGAGCCATAAAAACTCCTCCCGGAAACATTAAAAATCCTGTAAAAATTCCTAAAAACATTGGAATTTTTTTTGTTTTTGCTTTAACAATTCCAAGACTTTTTAAATCATCTGCAACACCCTTATACCACACCTGATATTTTGAATAAAATTTTTTGGCATTTCTGCTTCCGGAAATATATTTTTCCACATTTTCCAGCACAACTTCCATGCCGTCTCCCATATCATTTATATACCAGTCAAGAACATATTTTTCATAAGGTTTAAGAGAGGAAAAATCTCTCTCATCAGTTCTTCTTAAAATTGTCTGATTTCCCTCTTCAATAAGTTCAAGAAAATCTTTTCTCACTAAATCCATAACTGTTGCAAAAAGATGTTCTGGTTTTATTGCTGTTCTTAATACAACAGCTCCTGCAACTGCAGGTGTATAATCATCTGGAAGTTCTCTGAAATATTCTCCGTAAGGTGCTTTTACTTTATATCTTTTTCCATTTTTTAAATATATAAAAGTTCCTGCAAAAATTACCCAGCAGGCTGCAGCTCCAAAAGCTATCCACTTTAATCCCATAATTTTTACAGCTCTGTCTCTTTCTCTGTTTGCTTCTTCTGCAAAATTTTTTTCCATCTTCATTATTTCAGAAAAAGCATTTTTATTTTTTATATATTTTTTATTTATCTCTGATACAAGTTCTTTCGGAAATAAAATATTTGTTTCCAAAAATTCTCCGGGATAATAATTTTCCAAAGTATATTTTATCTCTCTTCCATTTAAAATTTCCACATTTCCTGTAAGAGGACCGTGACCAAAAGCATAAATTTTTTCTTTTGAAATTTCTTCTGGAAGTTCAATTATAACTTGAATATTTCTTATACTTTTTTCCCAGTTTTCTCCAACCATTTTTCTGTTAAATTGAGCTGTATCTTTGTATACAGTAACTCCCTGCGGAAGAATATATCTCACCGCAAAATATTCTCTTTCATTTCTTAAAGGATAATAAAGTTTTATTTTATAAAGTCCGTCATCTTCACTGACTGTATAACTTCCTCTCTGGCTTCCTCTTTGTTTTACAGCTGGAATAAACTTTCCGTTTTCTTCATAAAAAACATTTAAATTTTTCAGTTCTCCATATCCTTTGGCATCTACATTATAAAGTATTCCGTTTATTTTATCAGCACTGTAAAGCACCTGCTCCGTCACCAGAACACTTCCATCTTTTTTTATTTCTGCTCTTATTCTCAAATCATCTATTCTATATGAAGCAGATGAAAAAGCAGATGATACCATCGAAATAAAAACTACAAATATAATGACAATTTTTTCAAGTCTTTTGCATTTTTTCATAAATTTTCCTCCAGACTGCCTTTGTATATTTTTATCTTATCACAACAAAAGACAAACCACAAATAATATACAAATATCTATAAAATTTTCCTAAAAATAAAAAAGCTGAGCAAATCAAAAGTTTAAACTAATTGATTTACCACAGCTTTTTAATAATATAATAAACTTGGTTTGAGTTTTAATATAATAGATTTACTATTCCAACTGAGAATAGAGGAACAAATGTTAAAAGCAATAAGCAACCAAGCAATAATAGATAAAATGGTATTGCTTCTATAATAAAATCTTTGATTTTACATTTTGTTATTCCACATGTTACAAATATAAGTGTTCCCATAGGAGGTGTTACACAACCAATTGCCATATTAAATATGAATGTCATTGCAAATTGAATATCATTTATACCGTAAGCTCTGGCAACCGGAACTAATAAAGGAACTAAAACTATCATTGCAGCATTTCCTTCTATAAACATTCCTATAAATAAAAGAAGTATATTTATTATCATAAGAAATACATATTTGTTTGAAATATTGCTTATTATCATTTCTGTCACTTGCTGAGGTATTCTTTCTTTTGTAAGAACCCAGGCAAATGCAGAAGCTGCACCAACTATAAGCATAATAGTAGCTTGTTATAACAGTTTCCTTAAGCCCTGTTATAATATCTTTTAATTTCATTTCTTTGTAAATAAATCCTAAAAATAATGAATAAACTATTGCAACTGCTCCTGCTTCTGTTGGAGTAAATACACCAAAACGAATTCCACCAATTATTATAATAGGAAGACATAAAGGTAAGAAAGCATCTTTAAAAGCTTTGAAAAATTCTTTTGGAGTTACTTTTATAACTTCTGATGAGTATCCTCTTTTTTTAGAAATAATTCCAGCAAGTATCATCATTGAGACGCAAAGAAGAACTCCAGGTCCTATTCCTGCTATAAAAAGTTTTCCTATTGAAACGTTTGCTATTGATCCATAAATTATCATAGCTATTCCAGGAGGAATTAAAGGAGTAATCATTGCTGATACAGCTGTTACAACTGATGAGAATTCTTTTGAAAATCCTTTTTTCTCCATTTCAGGCACAAGCATTTTAGACTGCATTGCAGCATCTGCAAGGTTAGAACCAGAAAGTCCACCCATAAGTGTTGAAAGAAGAATATTAACTTGAGCAAGTCCTCCAGGAACTCTTGACATACAAACTTCACAGAAAGACATTACTCTTCTAGTAACGCCAGAATAGTTCATAAATACTCCTGCACATACAAAGAAAGGTACTGCTAAAAGCGGAATGCTTTCTGTTCCAGAAATAACTCTTTGAGCAAAAATTCTTGTAGGAAGTCCTGGCATTAAAGAGAAGTATGTAACTGCTCCTGCAAGAACAGACGCGAATACAGGTACTTTTAAAAACAATAATACAAGCATTATTAATGCTGCTATTACTACTACTTCCATATTTATCTATCTCCTCCTTTTAACATTTTATACATAAATAATGTATAGTTTATTATCATTAATATACATCCTATTGGAAGAGATGAATATATAAATGAGTAAGGAACTTTTAAAATATTAGTTGCTCTTCCTGTTGCAGCAAGTTGATTAATTAGCGGGATACTATGAGTAAGTAAAAATATTAATACCCCAAGAACTATAAAATACCCTACTATCTCTACAATTTTTCTCAATTTTTCAGGAAACATATCTACAATCACATCTATTGCTACATGGCTTCCTGTTCTGAAAGCCGCTCCTGCGCCAAAGAAAACTGTCCATACGAAACAAAATAATTGAACCTCTTCTCCCCATATAATTGGATTTCCTAAAAAATAACGCATTATTACTCCACCAAAAGTAACTATTATTAGAACTGATAATGCTATACCTGCAATTATATAATCTAAATTAAGAATTTTTTCTAATGCTTTCAAAACATCACACCCCTTTACTCCCTAAAAAATATTACCTATTTTACAGCTTTAGCTTGACTTACTGTATTATATAAATCTTGTGACCATTGAGACGTAAATTCAGGAAGTTCATAGAATTTCATTGCTTTTTCTTTAAATGATTTTGTATCAACTTCTATAATTTCAACACCTTCAGCTTTAAATTTTTCTAATAAATCTGCAGTTAATTCAGCTTGTAACTTGTTGTTGTATTCTCCTGCTTCTTTTGCAGTTTCAAGAAGTATTTGTTGCTGTTCAGGAGTTAAAGTATTAAAGAAAGCTGTTCCACAAATTAAAGTTGTAAAGTTTTTAACGTGAGCATCAAGAGTTAAATATTTAGCAACTTCTTGGAATTTACCATTGTATAAAACTGGTAATGGATTTTCAAGACCATCTATTGTACCTTGTTGTAATGCTGTATAAGTATCTCCTAATGGCATAGGTGTAGGAGTAGCTCCTAATACTTCAAAACCTCTTACTTGAATTGCATTATTTGGAACTCTTATTTTTAATCCAGCAAAGTCTTCAACTTTTCTTATTGGTTTTTTAGATAAAGTATGTCTATCTCCATAAACCCAATTTGCTGCTACCATTTTTAATCCATTTTTTTCTAGTATATCAGTTTGAGATTTCCACCAGTCGCTTTCTATTAACTTCCATGCCTCATCCCAGCTTGAGAAGAAATATGGTCCAAATGTAATTCCCATATCTGCAACTCCTCTGTCAGCATAGAAAGCACCATCAGCAAGAGTAATTACAGAGTCTCCAGCTATCATTTGGTCTATTAAGTCATTTTTAGAACCAAGCTGGCTTGAAGGGAAAGTTTCAGCTTTCATTGTTCCATTACTTCTTTCCTCTATAAGCCTTTTCCATTCTTTACAAGCCAAATCAAAAGGTTCTCCTGGATTATTTTCATATCCTATTTGAATTGTTACTGGAGTAGGTTCCTTAGCTGTTGCTGCTGTTCCTTCATCTTTTCCTCCACATGCCATAAATAATAATGTTGTTGCTGCTGTAAGTAAAAGATTAATTTTTTTCATAAATACATCAACTCCCATTCTTTCGTTTTGTATTCTATATCATATTTATAAAAATACATATATAGCTTTTAAAAATATTTTATATATGTACTTTATCATATAAATCTATTCTGGTCAATAATATTTTTAAAAAAGTTTTTTTAGAATTTTTTGTATAAAAAAAGGACAGTTGATAAACTATCCTTTAAAATTAAAATTTCTTAAAAAATACAACTGACTTTTATCTATATGACTTCTCAATATTTTTATAGCTTTTTCTAAATTTTTTTCTATGAGAGCATCAATTATTTCTATATGATCATAAGCCGAATCGAAAGTTTCTTTTTTATCCCTAAAAGTTAAATATCTTGTTCTGCTTATATGATCATTTATACTTTCCATTGTCTTTATAGCAAAGCTGTTATAAGTAGATTCTATTAAATAACTGTGAAACTCATCGTCAAGAAGTCTTAAGGCATCATAATCTTCTTTTTCAATAAGATTTTGTATTCTTTCTTTTAAAGCTATTAAAACTTCTTTTTCAAAGAAGTTAAAAGCCATTGAAAGAAAAACTGGTTCTAATTCATAACGAATCTGGAATAAATCTTTAATATCTGAAAAAGTTATACTTGAAACTACATATCCTTTTCTTGGAACACTTTTAATCCAGCCCTCAAGTTCAAGAATATTTAAAGCTTCTCTTATAGGAGTTCTGCTTACTTTAAAGATTTCCGTTAGATCTTTTTCGTTTAATCCTTCTCCTTGAGCAAATTCTCCTGTAATAATTTTTTTCTTTATATCACTGTATACTATATTTTTTTTCACAAAAACCTCCATGAATACTCTATTTTTATAATATATTTTATATACCTTTTCAGCAAATTGTCAATAAAAATATGCAAAAATAGTTGCATTATTTTTTTGTTTCTGCTATAACGTATACATAAAGTGTATCATAAAAATATTTATAAAGCAATCAAGGAGGAATAAAATGAAAGTAGTTTATGTAGAAGAGCCAGGAAAAATAGAAATTAGAGAAAAAGAGATGCCAACATTAAAAAAAGGAGAAGCTCTTTTAAAAATAAAATATTGTGGAATATGTGGGGCAGATGTGGCAACATTTACAGGAAACCAGCCTTTTACAACTTACCCTAGAATTCCAGGACATGAATTTTCAGCTGAAATTGTTGAAATAGAAGAAAATGACAGAGGATTAAAAGTTGGAGATATTGTTACTGCAAATCCATATTTTAATTGTGGACACTGCTATTCTTGTGAAAGAGGAATTGTAAATGCTTGTACTGATAATCAGACTATGGGAGTTCAAAGAGACGGTTCTTTTGCTGAATATGTGGCAATGCCAATAGAAAGAATTTATCCAGGAAAAGGATTATCTGCAAAAACTCTTGCTCTTATAGAACCATTTTCAATAGGATATCATGCTGTAAGCAGAGGACATGTTAAACCAGGACATAAAGTTTTAGTTATAGGAGCTGGGGCAATAGGAATTTTTGCCGCTGTTTCTGCAAAACTTAAAGGAGCAGAAGTATATATTTCTGATGTTTTTGAAAAAAGACTTGAAAATGCTCTTAAGTTTGGTGTCGATGGAATAATTGATGTTTCAAAAGAAGATCTTCTTGAAAGAACAAAAGAAATTACAAATGGAAATGGATTCGACATTTGTATTGAAGCAGTAGGACAAAGTGCTACTTTCCTTAACTGTATTGATGCTGCAGCTTTTGGAGCTGACATTATATTAATTGGAAATGGTAAAAAAGAAACTACATTCAATCATTCAATTCTTTTGAAAAAAGAATTAAATGTTTACGGATCAAGAAATGCACTTAAAAAAGATTTTCTTGAACTTATAGATCTTATTTCTTCTGGAAAAATTAATGTTGATCATATTGTAAGTGATATTTTTGATAAAGAAGATGCTATAAAAGGATTTGATGCTTTAGTTCATAATGATGGAAGCAGATTTAAAGTTTTAATAAAAATGTCTTAATTCATATGATTTTATAAAAATATTATATTAAAAAAAGGAGAATTGTAATGGAACTTAATAGAGAAAAATTAAATCTACCAAAATATCCAGAAAGAATAATTCAATTTGGAGAAGGAAATTTCTTAAGATGTTTTGCTGACTGGCAAATAGATATTTTAAATAAAGAAGCTAATTTTAATTCAGGAGTAGCTGTTGTAAGACCTATAAACTATGATACAGTACCTCTTCTTAATACACAAGATGGCTTATACACAGCTATTATAAGAGGAATAAACGAAAAAGGAGAAGTAGTAAAAGATTATAGAATAATTTCAAGTGTAAATAGAGAAATACCTGTTTATAAAGAATTTGATGAATATTTAAAACTTGCTCATAATCCAGAAATGAGATTTATTATTTCAAATACTACCGAAGCTGGTATTGTTTACAGTGATAAAGATAAGTACGAAGATAGACCTCAAAATACTTATCCAGCTAAACTTACAAGACTTCTTCATGAAAGATTTACAGTTTTTAATGGAGATATGTCAAAAGGATTTATCTTAATGCCTTGTGAACTTATTGATTATAACGGTGAAGAACTTAAAAAAATAGTTTTAAAATACGCTGATCTTTGGAACTTAGGAGAAGAATTTAAAAAATGGTTAGTTGAAGGAAACATTTGGTGTTCTACTCTTGTTGATAGAATTGTTACAGGATATCCTCATGCAGAAAAAGAAGAGTTAAAAAAAGAACTTGGTTATGAAGACAGATTTATGACTACAGGAGAATATTTCTATCTTTTTGTAATCCAAGGTCCAAAAGACATACTTACAAAAGAATTAAATCTTGATAAAGTAAATTTAAATATTTTAATTACAGAAGATTTAAAACCATATAAAATGAGAAAAGTTGGAATTCTTAACGGAGCTCACACATCATTAGTTCCTGTTGCATATCTTTATGGAATAGACACAGTAAGAGAAGCTATGGAGAATTCAGATATAAATAACTTTATTGAAAATGCAATTAATCAAGAAATTATTCCAGCACTTGATATGGATAAAAAAGAATTAATTGAATTTAAAGAAGCTGTCATAAAAAGATTTAGAAATCCTTATGTAAAGCATATGCTTATTGATATAGCTTTAAACTCTACTTCTAAATATAAAACAAGAATACTTCCTCAAGTTTTAGAGTATAACAAAAGAACAGGAAAACTTCCTCAAAGACTTTTATTCTCTCTTGCAGCTCTTATAAGATTCTATAAAGGAGTAAGAGAAAATGGAGATGCTATAAATCTTAGAGATGATAAACAGTTCCTTGATATGTATACTGATTTATGGAGTAATTTCAATGGAGATTATAAACATATAGCAGAAACTGTTTTAGGAATGAAATCTCATTGGGAAGTTGATTTAAATACAATTCCTGAAATGACAGATACAGTTACATTATACCTAGAAAAAATTGATACTCTTGGAGTAAAAGAAGCATTAAAAGAAATTAAATAATTTTAAAGGAGTAAATCTATGAAAGAATTTATAAAAATAAATCCTAGGGATAACGTTCTTATTGCTTTAAGAGATTATAAAAAAGGTGAACATATATTTCTTGAAAATATAGATTTAGAATTGAAAGAAAATATTAACAGAGGGCATAAAATTGCCCTTTGTTCTATAAAATCCGGTGAAAATATTATAAAATATGGAATGCCTATAGGACATGCTCTTTCTGATATTCAAATGGGAGAATGGGTTCATGTTCATAATACAAAAACAAATCTTAAAGATTTGGATACATATTCTTATTCTCCTAATTTTATTGAAAGAAATTTAGCTTTTCCTAATAGAGAGGTAAACATTTACAAAAGAAAAAATGGAAATATAGGAATAAGAAATGAACTTTGGATAGTTCCTACTGTTGGTTGTGTAAATGGGATAGCTCAAAGAATTATGGAAGAATTTCTTCATGAAGCAGGAGAACTTAAAATAGACGGGGTAAATGTTCTTACTCATAATTATGGTTGTTCTCAACTTGGAGAAGACCATATAAACACAAGAACTATACTTCAAAATGTTGTTAAACATCCAAATGCTGGAGGCGTTTTGGTTCTTGGTCTTGGCTGTGAAAATAATCAGGTATCTGATTTCAAAAAAACAATGGGGGATTATGACGAGGAAAGAATTAAATTTTTAATTTGTCAAGATGTTGAAGATGAAATTGAAGAGGGAAAAAATATTCTTTTATCTTTATATGAAATTATGAAAAACGATAAAAGAGAAAAAGCTTCTATTTCATGTATAAACTTTGGTCTTGAATGTGGAGGATCTGACGGACTTTCTGGAATTACTGCAAACCCTATGCTTGGAGAATTTTCTGATTATGTAATCTCTCATGGAGGAACATCTGTTTTAACAGAAGTTCCTGAAATGTTTGGAGCAGAAACTCTTTTAATGGAAAGATGTAAAGATAAAGAAACTTTTGAAAAATGTGTCAGTCTTATAAATGATTTTAAAGAATATTTTATAAAACATGACCAAGAAATTTATGAAAATCCATCTCCTGGAAATAAAAAAGGCGGAATTACAACTCTTGAAGATAAATCTTTAGGATGTACTCAAAAATCTGGTGTATCAAAAGTAATTGACGTTTTAAAATATGGTGAAGTTTTAAAAGAAAAAGGATTAAATCTTTTAAGTGCTCCAGGAAATGATCTTGTAGCTACTTCTGCTCTTGCTGCTTCAGGATGTCATATAGTTCTTTTCACTACAGGAAGGGGAAATCCTTATGGAGGATTTGTTCCAACTGTAAAAATATCAACAAATACTGAACTGTATAATAAAAAAAGAAAATGGATAGATTTTAATGCAGGAAAACTTGTTACAGAAGATATAACTCTTAAAAATCTTACTTCTGAATTTATTGATTACATAGTTAAAGTTGTAAACGGTGAAAAAGCTAATAATGAAAAAAATAAGTTTCAAGAACTTGCTATTTTTAAATCTGGGGTTACATTATAATAGACAAAAGAGGCTGTTATTTTTTCAGCCTCTTTGTTTTCATTTTTTATCCTAATTTTGCAAGAAATTTTTCTACATTTATTATAAATCTTTCGTGAGTTCCTTCTCCCACAACAACTCCGTTGTGAGTTACTTTAACATCAAATACAAGTCTTCTTCCGTCAACTTTTACAAGAGTTGATTCACACACAACTTCGTCTCCAATTTTATTTGCTTTATTATGTTTTATATTTACAGATATACCAACTGTTGATTCTCCTTCTCCAAGTTCTTTTTCTGCCAAATCAAAAGATGTTTTCTCCATAAAAGCTATCATCATAGGTGTTCCGTATACATCTAATGTTCCTGATGCAACTTTTGCTGCAGTTTCTTCCGGGCTTACTGTTCTTGTGTAAGATAATTTCATTCCTTCTTTTAACATATTGGGTATTCCTCCTGTTTTTTATAATTTACTGCTACTATATTATTTCATTTATTAATAAAATAGTAAAGAAAAAAAATATTTTCTGTTTAATTTTTTGAAAAGAAAAAAGAGGAATTTCTTCCTCTCTTTTCAGAAACTATTAGATGTAATTAGAAACTATTTTACTATTAAATTTTCTCCAGTCATTTCTTTTGGCTGTTCAATTCCTAAAATATTAAGCATTGTAGGAGCTATGTCAGCAAGTTTTCCATCTTTTAATGTAACACCTTCAGTGTGGTTTGATACATATATAAATGGAACTTCATTTGTTGTATGAGCTGTAAATGGAGCATTAGTTTCAGGGTCAACCATAAGTTCAGCATTTCCGTGGTCAGCTGTAATTAAAACTGATCCGTCAAGTGAAAGAACTGTATCAACTAAAACTTTTACACATTCATCAACAGCTTTTATAGCTTTTACTGCAGCTTCTAAAACTCCAGTGTGTCCAACCATGTCAGGATTTGCAAAGTTTAATATGATAACATCATATTTTCCAGAAACAAGAGCTTCTTTTGCTCCTTCTGTAACTTCATAAGCTGACATTTCAGGTTTTAAATCATATGTTGCAACTTTTGGAGATGCTACAAGTTTTCTGTCTTCTCCAGGATATTGAGATTCAACTCCTCCGTTAAAGAAGAATGTCACGTGAGCATATTTTTCTGTTTCAGCAGTTCTTAATTGAGTAAGTCCTGCTTTTGATATTACTTCTCCGAAAGTATTTACTATTTCATCATCTTTATAGATAACAGGAGCATCTATTGTAGAATCATATTGTCTCATACAGTAAACTTTTATCGGATCAATATTTCTGTCAAAGAAAGTAAATTCTTTATCATTGAAAGCTCTTGTTATTTGTCTTGCTCTGTCAGGTCTGAAGTTAAAGTTAATTAGAACATCTCCTGATTTTACAAGTCCTTCTTTATCTATTACAGTAGGTTTTACAAACTCATCAGTTACTCCTGCTGCATAAGAAGCTTTTATAGCTTCGTCAGCTGAAGAAGCTTCTATTCCATTTCCTAAAGTCATATTGTCATAAGCAATTTTTGTTCTGTCATAGTTTTTATCTCTGTCCATTGCATAATATCTTCCAGAGATAGTTGCTATTTTTCCAACTCCTATTTCAGCCATTTTTGCTTCAACTTGAGCTAAGAAGTTTACAGCTGAAGCTGGAGGAGTATCTCTTCCGTCTAAGAAAGCATGAAGATATACTTTTGTTAATCCATAATTTTTTGCCATTTGAAGAAGTCCGTAGATATGGTCAATGTGTGAGTGAACTCCTCCGTCAGAAACAAGTCCTGCAAAGTGGATTGCAGTATTGTTTTCTTTTGCATATTCAAATGCCTCTTTTAAAACAGGAATTTCAAAAAATTCTCCGTCTCTTATATCTTTTGTAATTTTTACAAGGGGCTGATAAATTACTCTTCCTGCTCCGATATTTAAGTGTCCTACTTCTGAGTTCCCCATTTGTCCCTCAGGAAGCCCAACTGCTTCTCCTGAAGCTTTAAGCTGAGAGTGAGGATATTTAGCTAAAAGTTCTAAATATTCTTTTGGAGCTGCATTTTTTATAGCATTAATTTGGTTGTCGCAAGGGTTTATTCCCCAACCATCTAAAATCATAAGCATTAATGGTTTTTTATTCATTATTTATTTTCCTCTCTAATTTTCAAAATTATTTACAAATTACATTCCAGCTTTTACTATTTTAGCAAAAGATTCAGCTTCAAGAGATGCTCCTCCAACAAGTCCACCGTCTATGTCAGCTTGAGCAAGAAGATCTTTTGCATTGTCAGCTTTCATTGATCCTCCATATTGGATTGTGATTTCTTCAGCAGCTTCTGCACCAAACATTTCAGCAAGAACTTTTCTTATAGCTTTATGAGTTTCTTCAGCAATTTCAGGAGTAGCAGTTTTTCCTGTTCCAATTGCCCATACTGGTTCGTAAGCTATTACAACTTTAACAGCTTCTTCTTTAGTAAGACCAGCAAGTCCTCCTTTAACTTGAGTTTCATTTACAAGATCTGTTCTTCCAGCTTCTCTGTCTTCTAATTTTTCTCCTACACAAAGGATTGGAGTTAATCCGTAAGCTAAAGCACATTTAACTTTTTCATTTATGAAAGCATCTGTTTCATGGAAGTATTCTCTTCTTTCAGAGTGTCCTAAGATTACATATTCAACACCAATTGCTTTTAACATTTCAGGAGAAACTTCTCCAGTATAAGCTCCTGATGCTTTTGGATACATATTTTCAGCAGCAATTTTTATATTTGAACCTGCAACAGCTTTAACTGCATCAGAAAGAGCAGTGAAAGGTGCTCCGATAACGATTCCTACATTTTCAACACCTGCAACAGCTGCTTTTAATTCTGTAAGCATAGCCACAGCATCAGCATTTGTTTTATTCATTTTCCAGTTTCCTGCAATAATAGTTTTTCTCATTTGAAAATCCTCCTAGAATATTTGATTTAATATATCAATTTTATTTTTATTTTCAAGTTTATATTTTCATTTTTAATTTTAACATAAAATATATGAAAGTTCTAATTTACTATAAGTCAATAAATTGATTTTTTGTGATTAATTTTTAAGCATTTTTTATTTTCAAAAATTTTTAAAGATATTTTTTATAAAAAGCATGGGCAGCAGATATGGAAAAAATAAAAATATTTTTAGGTTTTCCTGTGTTTTCCAATGCCTTTATCATCTCCTCAACAGTTGTTCCAGTGGTAATTATATCATCAATAATAAGAATATTTTTATTTTCAGCTAAAAAATCACATCTAAAAACAGATTTTATATTTATTTTTCTTAAATTTTTTTCTGAGAGCCTGTGCATAGGAAGAGTATCTTTTTCCCTCACAGCTTTTTTATAATCTATTCCTATTTCATCAAGAATAAATTCAACCTGATTAAATCCCCTTTCAAGAACTTTCTCTCTGCTTGCAGGGACAGGAACAACAATATCTATTTTATTTTCTCTTATTATTTTTTTCAAATCTTCTTCTATAATCCTGCTTATAAAAACACCAATTTCTTTTCTTCCGTTAAGTTTATAATCTATTATCAAGTTTCTTATATCGTTTTTGTATTCAAAAAGATAATATATATTTTTTCTCACATGGAGATTTTTCAACTTTTCTATTTTTTCTCTGCATTTTCTGCAAAGATATATTTCATCTTCCTCAACTTCTTTTTTACACAGGGAACATTTCGAATTGAAAAAAAACTTCCTAAGGATTTGGCTCAGTCTTAGGCTCAAATGAATTTTCCTTTTTCTTATCTTTATTCAAAATTTTGGCAGAATACATCTCTGTATATCCGCACTCAGCACAAATTTTAAGATAGTATGTCCCCATTTCAATTTTAAGCCCTGCTTCCTTTTCTGGAAGAATGGCTGTTCTCACATAATATTTTTCACAACCGCATTTAAGGCACTTAAAATCCAATTTCATCACCCCATATTATGTTTCGTATCCAACGGCTTGGAGTTTTTCCCCTGCCGTTAAATATTACAGCATCAAATCTTATGTCATAATCAAAATATCTTTTTTCCAAAAGAAATTTTTGAGCAGTAAAATACATTTTTCTCTTTTTTTTAAAATCTATTGCATATTCACCGCTTCCAAAAATATCAGTGGTTCTCTGCTTCACTTCAACAAAGATTATCCTGTTTTCTTTCTTCATTATGAGGTCAATCTCTCCATATTTTGAAAAATAATTTTGTGCAAGGAGAATATAGCCTTTTGATTTTAAAAACTCGGCAGCATAATTTTCAAAAACAGCTCCCTGTTCTCTTTTATTCATCAGCTGAATCCTTCTTTAAAATCTTTTTCAAAAAAGTTTTTCTGTGAATTGGAAGAGGACCTTTTTCAAGAAGAATTTCTCTGTGAAGTTTTGTTCCATACCCTTTGTGTTTTTCAAAAAAGTATTCAGGATATTCTCTCGCATTTATCATCATTATTCTGTCTCTTGTAACTTTTGCAATTATTGAAGCGGCAGCTATTGAAAGACTTTTTGCATCACCTTTTACCACTGCTTCCTGTTCTCCTTCATAGCCTTTTATAAGTTTATTTCCGTCAACTAAAACTTTTGTAAATTCAATCTCATCTTTTTTTATATCTTCCAAGGCTCTTTTCATAGCAAGAAAGGTTGCATTTAAAATATTTACTTCATCTATTTCTTCAACTGTTGCAAGCCCCACTCCCACATGACAGTATGCTATAATTTTATCAAAAAGCATCTCTCTTTTTTTCTCAGATAATTTTTTAGAGTCATTTATCTCTTCAAAAAAATCATGATACTCATTTATTTTTACAGCAGCAGCTACAACAGGACCTGCAAGAGGACCGCGTCCTGCTTCGTCAACTCCTACAATATCTCCTTTTTCCATATCAAAATCATATAATTCTTTCATTATTCTTCACCAATCTTCATTATTTTTTCTCTGTCAAATTTTAATTTTTTAATAATATTTTCAAAATCTTCTGGAAGTTTTCCAACAACTTTTATATTTTCTTTTGTTATCGGGTGAATAAATTCTAATTTATAAGCATGGAGCATCTGTCTTGCTGCAAGTTTTGAGGAAGTTCCATATGTACTGTCCCCTAAAATAGGATGATTTAAAAATTTCATATGCACCCTTATCTGATGTGTTCTTCCTGTTTCAATATTTACTTTTAAAAGAGAAAAATCCTGCACCTCATCAAGAACTTCATAATTTGTTACAGCTGTTTTTCCGTTTATTTCTACAACTGCCATTCTCTTTCTTTCAAAAGGATCACGACCGATAAGATTTTCTATTCTTCCAGATTTCTGGCTGAAATTTCCTTTGCACACAGCCAGATATGTTTTTTTCATATTTTTACTCTGAAACATCTCAACAAGTTTTTCATGAGCCTCATCTGTTTTTGCAATTATGATAAGTCCGCTTGTATCTTTATCAAGTCTGTGAACTATCCCCGGTCTTGTAATATCTTCTGGATTTGAAAGATTTTTAAAATTATATAAAAGTGCATTTACTAAAGTTCCGCTGTAAATGTTTTGTGCCGGGTGAACTGTCATATCACTTGGTTTATTTATTACTGCAATATGTTCATCTTCATACACAATATCAAGAGGAATATTTTCTGGTTTTATTTCTGGAGTTTCCTCTTCTGGTATCTCCACTTGAAATATTTCACTTCCTTTTAATTTCGTTCCAACTTTTTTTATCTCTTTTCCATTCAATTTTACAAATCCGTCTTCTATTAATTTCTGAACAGAAGCTCTGCTCATATTTTCAATTTTGCTCTGCAGAAAAACATCAAGTCTTTTTCCCTTAAATGTTTCGTCAGCAGAAAATTTTAATTCTTCCATAAAATACCCCGCAATATACTTTCTATAATAATTATATCACATTCGTCACATAAATTTAAAATCAAAATAATTGACATAGTGTTTCAAAAATGTTACTATAATCTGTACGAACAATGAAATATTTATTTAGGTAGAGGTTGCGGAAAACATTATTAAGCTGAAACAGCATGACAAAGCATTGAAGTCAGCCCAAAGGGAATTCCGCCGAAAGATTTAATTTGTCAGGTTAAAGTCTTGGGCATATGGAAAATATCTGTATGACTGACATTGATTTAAAATCAATGTAGAGCTATCAATTTTATCATATATAATTTGATATTATGAACTACGTCTGCCATGAAAAAATCCCATGGCAGTTTTTTTTACCTAAAATTCATTGTTATTAATTTTTTAGGGAGGATTGATTTAAAAAAATGAATGAAAATTTAAAAGAGAGAAGGAGCTGGTTTGTTGAACTTTTAAAACTTTCTCCTGTTGTTATTCTTGGAGTTCTTATGGTTGGAGTCGGGCTTGATGTTTTGGTTGCAGCACCTATTGCTGTAATATTTGCAGCGATTGTTGCCTGCATCACTGAAAAATTCAGTTTCCAAAAAATCGTTGACTCTGCTGTTGACAGTGTAAAAGAAATTCAGCTTGTATTTTTTATTCTTATGCTTGCTTATGCTATGGCTGAAGCTTTTATGGCAACAGGAGTGGGAGCTTCTATTATAATAATGTCTCTTAATTTCGGGCTTACTGCAAAAACTATAGCTGTTACAGGAATTATTGTAACAAGTATTCTTTCTGTTGCAATCGGAAGTTCTTGGGGAACTTTTGCAGCCTGTGCTCCTGTATTTTTATGGCTTAATCATATTGTAGGCGGAAATATTGTTCTTACTACTGCTGCTATTGCAGGGGGAGCATGTTTTGGAGATAACATCGGTCTTATTTCCGATACAACTGTTGTAAGTTCAGGAATTCAAAAGGTTGAAGTTATTGACAGAATAAAACACCAAGGTGTATGGTCTCTTTCGTGTCTTGTTTTAAGTATTATTACTTTCTACGGAGTTTCTGTTTTTATGGGGCTTCCAAATACTGTAGGAAGTGCTAGTGAAGCTATAAATAATATTCCTCAGTCTGTATGGTCTGCCCTTGCAGCAGAAAGAGAATCAGCTGTGACACTTTTAAGACAGGTACAAAGCGGTATACCTGCTTATATGGGAGTTCCTCTGTTTCTTGTTCTCCTTGCTGCTATAAAAGGACTTCCAACATTATTATGTCTGTTCCTTGGAATTGTTTCATCTCTTGTTTTCGGAATTTTTGCAGGAACTGTAACAATAACTCCTGAAGCTGCAGAAGCTGCTGCTCTTGCTGGAAAAAGTGCAATAGATTTAAAAGGATTTATTGGTCTTGTTTATACAGGATTTGAAGGAGCAGGTTCCTGGGTTATAGTTATGATGATGTGGATTGCTGCTTTCGGAGGAATTATGGGAAGCATGAATGCTTTTGAACCTCTTTCAAGGCTTGTAAAATCTCTTGCAAAAAATGTCAAACAGCTTATGTTCTACAACGGAGTATTTTCTATTTTAGGAAATATTGCTCTTGCTGACGAAATGGCACAGATTGTTACAATAGGACCTATCATCAGAAATCTTGTTGATGAAAATGTTGAAGGAGATGAAAAAGCAGTATACAAATTAAAACTTAGAAATGCTCTTTTCAGTGATGCTCTTGGAGTTTTTGGTTCTCAGCTTATTCCATGGCATGTTTATATAGGTTTCTATATAGGAATTGCAAAAGTTGTATATCCTCTTTATGATTTTTCTCCAATGGATATTATAAAATATAATTTTCTTGCAATGATTTCTGTTTTCTCTGTACTTTTCCTTACTCTTACAGGGCTTGACAAATTTATTCCATTGTTTGGGCTTGATACTGAACCAAAAGTAAAATTAAAAAAATAATTTCTTATATGTTGACTTTTTTTAATTTTCAAGGTATATGTAAATATAGAAGCTGTTGTATATTGTAATTATATTTTGGGAGGTAGCCATGAAAAAATATTTAATTATTTTAGCTTTATCCGCTGTTTTCTTTACCGGTTGTACAAGAACTGAAAAACATATTGCTGCAGGTGCAGCTGTTGGTGCTGTTGCAGGACATGCAATAGGAGGAGATACTGGAGCAATTATTGGTGCTGGTGTGGGAGCAGGAACAGGAGCTTATATTGCCAAAGAAAAATATGATGACAAAGATTATTATTACAGACATGACAATGGAAGAAGACATAAAAAATACAAATAGTTTTAAAAACTTTTATGCACTTTGATTTAAAAAATAAAAATCAAGGTGCATTTTATTTTCTGTATAATTATATTTTAAATATATTATTTTAAAATATATCATTGATGAATTTTATTAAAACGAAAAAGTTGTTGACTTATTAAATATTCTCTTGTATACTTAAGCATATTTGAAAATTTAATCTTTCACAGATTAAAAACAAAGGGGGAGAGTTACTTGATAGCAGAAAGAATGGTTGGGAAATCTCTTGGAAAAGGAGTTTTTGATATAACAAGAGAAGTTAAAGAAGCTGAAGCTGAATATGGAAAAGAAAATGTTATAAATTCGACAATAGGAACTTTCTATGGAGAAGATGAAAATCTTGCAGTTTTAGATACTGTTGAGAAAATATATAAAAATCTTCCTGCTGCAGAACTTTTTGGATATGCTCCAGGAATAAGCGGAAGCAAAGAATATAAAGAAGCTGTTAAAGAAAATGTTTTCGATATTTATAAATCATCATTTGATAAATCTTTTATTGGTGTGACTGCTACTCCCGGTGGAACAGGAGCAATCCATAACACTTTAAAAGCATATATGGACTGCGGTGAGACTGTTCTTCTTCCTGAATTTATGTGGGAAGCTTATAAACATCTTGCTGCTGCAAACGGATTAAAATTTGATACATATTCTTTATTTGACGGAGACGGATTTAATCTTTCAAGTTTCTCTGAAAAAGTTTTAAAAATGGTAAAAAAACAGCATAAAGTTCTTGCTGTAATAAATGACCCTTGTCAAAATCCGACAGGTTATTCTCTTTCACTGGAAGAATGGAAATCTGTTGTAGAAATTTTAAAAGAGGCTGCGAAATATGGAGAAGTAATTCTTCTTGACGATATTGCATATTTAGATTATGATTTCAGAGGAGCTGCAAAATCAAGAGAATATATGACACTTTTTAATGGACTTCCTGAAAATATTCTTGTGATTATTGCTGCCAGTATGTCAAAATCTTTTACAAGCTACGGTCTTAGAGTGGGAGCACAGGTTGCTGTATCTTCAAGCCCAAAAGTAATAGAAGAATTTGATACTGCTTCAACTTTCCTTTGCCGTACAAGCTGGTCTAATACAACAAGAGGGGGAATGAAACTTCTTGCAGAAATTTACGGAAACGAAAAACTTTTAAAAGAAGTTGAAGATGAACGTGAAGAAAAAATTATTCTTCTTGAAAAACGTGCTGAAATATTTTTAAGAGAAGCGGAAAAAGAAGGGCTTATCACTTGTCCTTTCAGAAGCGGATTTTTTATTACTATACCATTAAAAAAAAATGCTGCAGAAATCATTGCAGATTTAAAATCAAAAAAAGTTTTTGTTCTTCCAGTTCTTGGCGGAATGAGAATTGCTCTTTGCAGTGTTCCTTGTAACAAAATAGAAAAATTACCAAAAATTTTAGCTGAATCAATAAAAAAATTTAATAAATAAGCCTGAGGGGGAGATTTACTTGAAACAAGAATTTTCAATAAACAGAAACAGCATTATGCTTAACTTTACTGCAAAATACTGTACTACATCTGACGAACTTTTAAGCAGTGTAGGATTTAGAAAAATACTTAACTCATATGTTTTAAAAATAGCAAAAAAAGATACGGAAGTTTACAGACATCTTAAATCTTTAGCAGGAGAAGCTGATATTCCTGAAGAAGTAATTCATCTTTTCAAACTTCTTATAGTTTTCGATATAGAAGCTCTTGAAAAACTTGATGAAAGATATATTGCTTTCTTCAGCAACAGAGAAATTGTAATTGAATTTATTGAAGGACTTTATTCTTACTGGAGACGTTTTGAAAGATATGCAATTATAAGAAACAAAAAATTTGAAGCAGGTCTTCAAAATGCAAACTTCTTCAACTCAATGAACAACTTTACAAACCTTGTTCTTACAACTTACAGAAAAATTGAAGAAACTGTTATGGGAACAAAGCACAGAGTATACAGACAGCTTCCTGCAGGAGCAAATCTTGGAATTATTGTAAGCAATGTAAACTGGAATATTCCAAAAGAATATTATGCTCTTGAAAAAGTAAACTTTATAAACTCTGTAATTTTACAGCCGCCTTTCATTACATATCCAAAACAAAATACAAGAAAAGGTATTTTTAAAGAAGTAAATGAAAACCCTATCGAAGGAATGTATTTAAACTCTGAAGACTGGTTATGCTATCCTGCAAAAGTAGGTTCACTTCTTGCGTTTATCTACTTCAATAAAGACTTTATGGCTCAAGGAGTTACTCTTTCAAATTTATTTGAGCTTGCCGAAGAAGAAGAATATGCAAACAAAAAACCTGATATTGTTTTTGTATATGGTGCAAGAGATTTTGATCCTAAAATGAAAACTCTTTTCTACAATGATAAAATCAATGACATCATGGTTGGATATATAAACTACAGTGAAGATATAGACTACTTCGGATATGTTAAAAAAATGACACTTACTCTTCATAACTTAAAAATGATTGAACAAGGAGGACTTCCTATTCACGGGGCAATGGTAAATGTTACGATGAAAACTGGAGACAGCTTCAACATTGTTATAATGGGAGACAGTGGAGCAGGAAAATCAGAAAGCCTTGAAGCATTCAGAATTTTAAGTGAAGAATATGTAAAAGAAATGAAAGTTATTTTTGACGACATGGGAGTATTAAAAATAAAAGATGGAAAAATTCTTGGATACGGAACAGAAATAGGAGCTTTTGTAAGACTTGACGACCTTGACTCAGGTTATGCTTATAAACAGATGGACAGAAGTATCTTTATGAACCCAAATAAAATAAACTCAAGAATAGTTATTCCTATTTCATCATACAACACAATTATGACAGGTTTCCCTGTTGAATATTTCTTATATGCAAACAACTATGAAGAAGGGGCAGAACTTGAGTTCTTCAACTCTCCAGAAGAAGCAAAAGAAGTTTTCGTAGCAGGAAAAAGAATGGCTAAAGGAACTACAAGCGAAAAAGGACTTGTTACTTCTTACTTTGCAAATCCATTCGGTCCTGTACAAAAACAAAAAGAAACTGATATTCTTATTGACAAATTCTTCAATAAGATGTATGATGACAAAGTTGTGGTTGGTCAGATAAGAACTATGCTTGGTATAAAGGGAAAAGAGCATGAAGGTCCAATCAAAGCAGCTGAAAAATTATTTAATCTTATCATGAAAAAATAGCCTTAAATATTAAAATTACATACATACAAAAAAGGGAGCTGAAAAATTTCTGCTCTCTTTTTTGTTATAAAATTACTTATCACATTTTTCATAAATAAAAAAACAGGAAGATTTCTCCTCCTGTCAGTTTCTTTACAATTATTTTTTACGAATAATTATAGAGCAGCTTTTGCAGTTTCTGCTAATTTAGCAAATTCAGCAGCATTGTTTAGAGCCATATCAGCAAGAACTTTTCTGTCTAATACGATTCCAGCTCTTTTTAATCCGTTCATTAATGTAGAGTAAGTTAATCCATTGATTCTTGCTCCTGCATTAATTCTTATGATCCATAATTGTCTCATTTTTCTTTTCTTAACTTTTCTGTCTCTTGTAGAATAAGCTGCAGCTCTCATTGTAGCTTGTTTAGCTTGTTTTATAACGTCTCCAGAAGCACCTCTGAATCCTTTAGCAGCTCTTAAAACTTTTTTATGTTTTCTTCTTCTTACTATTCCAGTTTTAACTCTCATTACATCCTCCTAAATTATATACTCGAAAATCGGTTATTATCTTCCTACTCCGTATGGTAATAAAGCTACCATATCTTTTTTATGAATATCTAAAACAACAAAGTCTTTCTTTAATCTATTTTTTCTTTTTCTAGTTTTTTTAGTTAAAATATGGCTTGTTCCTGAATGTTTTACAACATATTTTCCTGTTCCTGTTACTTTTACTCTCTTTGCTGTTCCTCTGTGAGTTTTCATTTTTGGCATAGTGTGTTCCTCCTCTCAATCTATTAAAACTATTTTTTTGCCGATAACATCAAATATTTTTGACTTTCTTTATATCTTTTTTCAACTTCAGCTACATCTTCAAGCTGTCCTGCAACTTGATCAAGAAGTTCAATTCCCATATCTTGATATGATTTTTCTCTTCCAAATTGTACTAAAGTTACTTTTACTTTATTATCTTTTTCTAAGAATTTTTTGATTGCATTTACTTTTGTTTCAAGGTCATGATCATCAATTCTTGTTCTAAGTTTTACTTCTTTAACAACAACAACTTTCTGCTTTTTCTTAGCATCTTTAGCTTTTCTTGTCTGTTCATATTTATATTTTCCATAATCCATTATTTTACATACTGGCGGAACTGCAGCTGGAGAAATTTCAACTAAATCTAATTCTTCTTTTCTTGCTGCTTCAAGAGCTTCAGATATTGACATGATACCTAGCTGCTCTCCTGTGCTGGAAATAATTCTAAATTCTTTCCCTTTAATTTTTTCGTTAATTCTAACTTTATCTGAAATAATTAACACCTCCTAATTAAAACCCTTATATACTAAAAAAACAGGATACATAATATACCCTGTTATATCTCAAACTTTAATAATTAAATTCAAGTCATTTACCTTATGTAAGCTGTATGCCCACAAGGTGAGAAACAGGGAGTTTCTTCTTCATTCAAAAATCTTACCCATTTATTATATCTAATTTTTCTTTTAATGTCAAGCATTTTTAATTTTTTTTACTTTATTTTTTACAAAAAATTTTTTTCATAGTATAATACTGAAATGAAAAATCATATAAAAAATTTTTTAAAGGATTAAATTTTATGGAAAATAAAAATAAATTTGAAAACCAAATATCTGATTCTCTTATTTTGGCTTTTTGTCTTTCTATTACTGGAGGATTTCAAGATGCCTATTCCTATTACTGCCGTGACAAAGTTTTTGCCAATGCACAGACAGGAAATATTGTTCTTATGGGCGGGCATATTTTTTCCGGAGAATTCAGAGAAGCTGTACACTATATTTTTCCTGTTCTGGCTTTTATCAGCGGCATTTATATTACAGAGTGGGTAAAATATTTCTTTAAAGATAATCATAAAATTCATTGGAGACAGATTATCCTTTTTGTACAGATTATTCTCATGGTCATTGTAGGATTTATGCCTGAAACTCTCAATGTTCCTGCAAATGTTCTTCTCTCTTTTTCATGTGCAGTTCAGATTACAACTTTTAAGAAATTCAGAGGAATTCCTTTTGCCACAACAATGTGTATCGGAAATATGAGAAATGCAACAGAATTTTTAGCAAGATACCATATCTCAAAAGATAAAGAAGCAAAATATAAAAGTTCATATTATTATGGAGCTATTTTAGTTTTTGCTCTTGGGGCTTCTTTTGGAGCTGTAGCTTCAAAATATTTACATCTTAAAGCTATCTGGATTGCAGCTGTTTTTCTTTTTCTTGGATTCATTCTTATGATGATAAAAAAAGATTTAAAAAATATAGAAAATAATATTAGAAAAGCTGAAAAAAATATTATCTCAGATTTTATTGAAGAAATAACTTTCTTAAAAAATATATTTAAAAAATAAATTGAGGGACAGATACAAACTGTCCCTCTTTTTTATAGTTTCTATTTAATTCCTTTTTCAGAAAAATATTTTTCTGCACCTGGGTGAAGTGTTATACTCATTCCTTGAAGTCCTGTCTCTTCTTTTATAAATTCTCCAACTTTATGAGCAGCTTTTATTCTGTCTGTATTTTCATACATAGTTTTTAACATATTATAAACCATATCTTCAGATAATTTAGAGCTTACAACTAACATAGATTGAACTGTAAGAGTTTGTGCATCATCTTTTTGAGTACTGTAAGTTCCTCCAGGAATTTTATAATCTGTATAATAAGAATATTTAGCTTTTAACTTATCTGCAAGTTCTTTATCAAGATTAACAACTTTTACATCTCTTTGAGTTGCAAGGTCAACGATTGCTGATGTAGGAATTCCTGCAACAATAAATGCTGCATCTATTTGTCTGTCTCTTAAACCTGTTGCTGCTTCTGCAAATGAAAGATATTGAGGTTTATAATCGCTTTCAGTTATTCCGGCCTCTGCAAGAATTTGTACAGCATTACAGTAAACTCCGCTTCCTATTGCTCCTATTGCAACTTTTTTACCTTTTAAATCAGCTATTGTTTTAACACTTCCATCTGTTGTTATACATTGAATAGGTTCGCTGTATAAAGTTGCCATTCCTCTTATATTATCAACTTTATTTTCAAATAACTCTACTCCGTTTTCAGCATAAGATGCAACGTCATTTTGAATTATTGCCACATCTATATCACCCTTTTGAAGCATATTTACATTTGCAACTGATGCTCCTGTTGATTCTGCTGTTGCATTTACTCCATCAATATTTGTATTCCATATTTCAGCAAAAGCTCCTCCAAGAGGATAATAAGTTCCTGCAGTTCCTCCTGTACCAATATTAATGTAAGTAGTAGGTGCTTTTTCACTTCCACCGCAGGCTGCAAGTCCTAAAGCCAAAGCCATTATTGCAATTATCTTTTTCATATCAACTTCCCCCTCTGAATATTAATATTATTTATTATTTTTTAATTTTTTAGTTTGAAGATAATAAACCACTGCTATTAAAACAAGCCCTAAAAGGTCTGTTTTATACCCAGGTTTTAAAGTTAAAAGCCCGGCAATGATAAATAAAATTCTTTCTATTACATTCATTTTTGCTTTAAAGAATCCTGTAAGACCTATTGAAACACAACATATTCCTATTATGGCTGTTATTATGCTTGAAATAACTGTCGGACCAGGATTTATCATTATTAAATCAGGACTTATTACAAACATATACGGGATAAGAAATGCCCCTATTGCAAGCCTTGTCGCCTGCATTCCTGTTTCCATTGGTTCTGATTTTGCAACTCCTGCTGCTGCAACTGCTGCAAGACATACTGGAGGAGTTACATCAGCTATTATACCAAAATAAAATACAAATAAGTGAGCTGCAAGCACAGGTACAACTGGAACTCCTGCTGCATCAGTTATAAGAAGTATTGCCGGTGCTGCAATAGTTGAAGTTATAACATAGTTTGCTGTTGTTGGAACTCCTATTCCTAATATTAATGATGTTATCATTGTAAAGAAAAGTGTAAGTATAAGATTTCCATTTGCAATTCCGACAAGAATTGAACCAACTTTTAATCCAAGCCCTGTTTTAGTTACAACACCTGTAATAATTCCTGCACAAGCACAAGCTGCTATTACTGTTAAAGCACTTTTTGCTCCTGCTACCATTCCTTGAATTATATCCATAAATGAAAGTCTTGTTTCTTTTTTTATTGCTGCACAAACTATTGTTGAAGCTACTGCTCCAAGAGCTGCATATATAGGAGACCAGCCGCTGCTTAAAAGCCCTATTACCACAAATATTGGTATAATTAACTGTCCTCTTGTTTTCATTACTGTAGAAAATTTTGGAATTTCTTCTTTTGGAAGCCCTTTAAGACCAAGTTTTTTAGCTTCAAAGTGAACTCCTATAAATACACCAAGATAATATAAAACTGCAGGTATTGCTGCTGCAAGTATAACTTTTGAATATGGTGTTCCTGTTATTTCTGCAAGAAGAAAAGCAGCTGCTCCCATAATAGGCGGCATTAATTGTCCTCCTGTTGAAGCTGTTGCCTCAACTGCTCCTGCAAATTCTCCTTTATATCCTAATCTTTTCATCATTGGAATTGTAAAACTTCCTGTACCAACAACGTTTGCTACTGAACTTCCAGATAAAGTTCCCATGCAGGCACTTGATATAACTGCAACTTTTGCTGGTCCTCCAGGTGAACTTCCCGCAACTGAGTTTGCAAGATCTATAAAAAATTCTCCCATTCCTGTTTTTTCAAGATAAGCTCCAAATAATAAGAAAATAAATATAAATGTTGAAGAAACTTGAATTGGAAGCCCCATTATACCTTCTGTTGTATAAAACAAGTGCTGTACTAAACCTTCAAGGCTTACACCTCTGTGCCCTAAAGCTCCAGGAATACTTCTTCCTAAAAGTGCATAAAGTATAAATCCCAAAGATATTACAACCATTGGAAGCCCTATCATTCTTCTTGCTGCTTCAAGAACTAAAAGAATTGCTATCCCTCCGACTATCATATCCATTCCATTTATAAGCCCTTGTCTCATTACTATATCTTCAAAGAAAACTACTACATATAAACAGCATGCTCCAGCAAGAATACCAAGAATACAGTCTAAAGGGTGAAGACTGTATTTATCCATTTTTGAACTTGTGGGATAAAGGAAAAATACTGCTGTAAGACCAAATGCCAGATGGATTGAACGGGCTATCTGTGCATCTATCCCTCCTCTTATTCCATAATAAAGCTGGAATACTGTGAAACAAAATAAAAGAGCTGATACTATTTTTCCCTGAGCTCCTGAAAGAACTCTGTATCTCGATCCTTTATCATATTTTGCCATCAATTCGTCAACATTTGATGATATCTTGTTTTTCATTGCTGCACTCATATTCATCACTGCTTCTTCTCTCATAACCTTACTGCCTCCCCATTTTTAAAATCTATAATCTTTCTTAATAGTTAACAATATTTTTGCCGGCTTATCTCCTAAAATTTCACTCAGCATATATTTTTTTTCATCAATTTTTAAATAATGCTTTCCTATTGGAGATATTACCATTGATATATTTTTAAATTCTCTTTCCATTTCAAGAATAAATTTTCCATTTTCAATTTTCATTTTTCCCTCTTCAGGAAGAAATGGAAGGCCAACTCCATAAGATTTATACTCTGTTCTTATAAGCTTTATCTTTTTATTCTCTTCTGCTACAAAAATTTCCTCAGCTTCTGTTTTCATTACTGAATGAGTATAACCAAGAGAAAATTTTTTATTTTTTAAAATAAATTCATAATTTTTTTTATTTGTCATGTCTTCAATAACCAACATATATTTTGGCTCTAAAAGATTTTTAAAAATTATTAATATTAAAATTATAACTGTAAATAAAATTGTTATTTTTTTAATCATTATTTTTTTATATATCCTTATTAAATTATATATATTTTATATATGTATTTCGATAATGCATAATAACATTAATCTCTATCTATGTCAACCTTTTTTGTTAATTTTTATAATAATTTTGCACAAAAAATAAAAAAATCCCACAAAAATTTGTGAGATTAATTTTCAAATGGCGTACTCGAGTACGATAACGTCCCCCCAACACATTATTTCTTTTTCAATTCTAAATAGTGTCTTGAATCACTTTTATCCCCTACTCTTATTATTATATCTTTCTCTATTAAACTTTTTATTCTTCTATTAACTGTAGCACCTGATTTTCCTGTTTCTTCTTCTAATTCTTTTCTATTAGCTTTTCCTCTATTAGCTATATATAAAATAATTTTTCTATCTACCATGTCAAGTTTTGCCCATGTTTCTTCGCCAATAGAATTTTCCAGTTTATCGCTCTGTCTTAATTTTCTCATTACGATATTATTCTTCAAAACTAACTTTACACTATTATTAGGTTCTGAATACTGAGGTTCATCTAAAAAAAACATTTTCATATCTTCATATATTCTTTTTACTCCCTCATTAAGTTCTCTTACCCATCCAAATTCGGTTAAAACTCTTGCTATTCTTGGATTTCTTGAATATCTAGTTTCCTTTATATTTTCTAAAGTAACTATATTAGGCAGCTTTCCAGGGCTTATAATTTCTAATCTATCATTATACATAGCAATCATTATATAACTTCCTTGAAAAGCATATTCTCTATGTGTTACAGCATTTACTACTCCTTCAAGCCATGCAAACTCAGGATATTCTGGCACAATCATAAATTTTCCTGTTTCTTTATTCAAGGTTACAAAATCTCTTAATTGAAGTGAAACTACTTCTTTTGTCTTTTTAATTATTTTTAATAATGAACACTCTATATTTATATCTTTTATAATATTTATTCTTTCTCCAACCTGCATAGAATTTCCATCATATTTTAAAAATCTAATTCTGCAATTTGGATAAAATTCTGTTATATTTTTGGCAAATAGTAAAACTGCTCCATTTGTTAAATATTTTTTATCGTCTTTTTCTTTCAAGAATCCTCTAGCTTTTAAGACTTGTTCATCTGATAATTCTAAAGCTGATATTTTTTCTTTATATTCATGTAAAAGTTCTAAATCTAAATCTTTTAAAGTAGCCTCTTTATTTAATTCATCTTCATAACGTCTTGTATTTCTAGCATACTCTAAATTTACTAAATCTTCGCCCTTTAATTCCTTACTTCTATCTCCTATCCTCAAATAAGTCGTTCCATTTGTTGTTCTTATTATCCTATCTATTTCAGCCTCTATATGAAAAATAATAATTTCATCATCTTCTCCATCTTTATTTTTTACATCTAATATCTCCACTTTATAATTTGGCATAGGAGAACAACACTCTTCTGGAGCAGCTATAATATCATTATATTTTTTATGCGGTAAACTTTTCATTCCCTCTATTTCTCTAGTTTTATCACTAACACCTATTACTAAAACTCCTCCTTCAGCATTAGCAAAAGCTGAAAAATGAGGAGCTAAATCACTAGCTTTTATTTTAGAAGATTTAACATCAAAATATTTATTTTCAGATTTTGTTTTAATATATTCTATATCTATTAAAGGATTTATTTTTGAAAATTCCATTAAAGCCCTCCTTATCTACCCTAATCATTTTACGCAAATACCTAATCATTTTAATTTTTTATCCAAAATACGTAATCATTTAAATTATAAGTATTTAATAAAAATTTTCTTTACTAAATACTACTACCCTAATCATTTTACTCAAATACCTAATCATTTTCTATAGTATATCATAAACAAATAAAAAATCACACAAAATAACAATATCAATCCTAAAATGTACTTAATAATAAATAGATATATATTACTCTTTTTTATCATCGAAATAAATTTATATTATACTGCAACTTATCTTAAAATTATATCTATTCTAATTAATTCACTATATATAACACCAATATAAAACGTTATATGAGCTATTTATAGGGCTTTTAAGGCACTTCTTGAAACTATTTGACTAAATGTATTACAAGAATGAAAGAACAGCTGTAAAAGACTTTTAAATTCTTTATAAAAGTTTATAATCATTGATATTAAGAGCCGAGAAATAAATCTCAGCTCTTAATAAATATAATCTCTTTTATCTGTTTCTCATAAAGAACATTATCTGGGTTTATATTACGATTTACTTCCTCAAATATTATTTCTACTCTGTCAAACTTAGATACTCCTAATGAGATACAGTTAAAGCCATAAGAAAAATATTTTCTGCTTGCTTCATCTCTAATAACTGCAGATTCTGATATATCTATTTTAAAGCGGTCTAGTATTCTAAGTTTTGAATTTTCTATTATACACGGAACATCATACAGAACCATTTTATCATAGTATATGGCATCACTTATTATATTTTTTCTCGCCTTTAATTTTTTTAATACCTTCTGTAAATACAAAGGGTTATTTTTCTTAGTTGAAATGTATCTATGATAAACTGGTTTAAGTAAACTGTGCTTATCTGTATCACTTAGAAGAATATTATTAAGAAAAGGAATCTCCTCAAAAGGACAGTTTATATTCTCATTTATTAGATTTTCTAAGAAATAATCAGAGGTTTTGAAATATCTCAGCAGCATACCTACATTAAAATCTCTTAATTGTGAATGAATATATGTAATCTTATTGTACATAGTCTGTTGAGGTAGATTTATTATAGTAGTTCCTATTCTTAGTTCATTAGGACTAAGAAGCTCATAATCTTTTATGTGAGAATTGACATATATTCTTCCAAAATTAGTTTTTAAGAAGCATTTATTCACCATAGTCTTTTCTGTAGTGCTTGTATTCTTTAAAATGTATTTCATGTTATTTTCCTCCTTTGCAATATTTAGAAATCATTTTTTTCATATCAGCTATCTTTTTGAATACTCCAAAATAGATAATATCTCTATCTTGTCCAAATTTTGTTAGAATTTTTTTAGCTGTTGATGTCCCTTGATATCCGCTGTTCTCATTTGAAGAAGTTTCCATTATAGCTTGTCTTAGTATATCCCAATCATATATAAGGTTATGGTTATAGAAGATAAAATTCTCATAGCTGAAATTATTTTTCTTCCTCTCAGCTGTCAGTTTCTCTTTAAGAAGTGCTATCTGTTGTTCCTTTACCATTTCTAATACATTGTCATCAAAGATATTATCTAAGATATATTTAGCATAAGGTTTTACATATTCAGTAAATATGTCAAAGTTTTCAAACTCTTCCAGTGTAAATTCTTTTCTGTTTACTCTTTTAGAAACTTCCATTCTAATTCTCTGCTCTAAATCTGGATAACTTTCATTCATTAACTTTACTAAAGGTGGGAACTTCTCTTTATAGTAATCTTTAAATTTTTGTGCTTGGTTGTAGATTGTCAGCTTAGAATTATAGTCGTTAGGATTCGCAGTATTTGACAGTACAATCGTCTGTATCTCTCCATCTCCTTTTATTTCTTTAGGAACACATTTCTTATTCTTTATTTTAAATACCTCTCCTAATACTTTATACACAGTCTGATAACTCTTAAAACTTTCTGTATCTCCCATTATATAAGTAAAAGGTACATCTACTCTTGTAAGTTTTATTCTTATGTTATTTTTTATCCATTCTCCTAGCTCAATCTTTTCATTACTTCTTATATCTTGCATTAAGCCAACTTCACTCCATATCTCTCCTATAAATTTTTTATGTACTTTCATACATTCTTCTTTAGTTTTTATAAGATAAGCATTAGTCCAGTCAAAAAATCTAGGATAAGAAAATCTTGTCTCTATTACAAATTCTCCATTAGGTAAAGTTTTAGAAGTTATCTTATCACAATACGAAACTCTATTCAATACATTAGTTATAACCTCTTTAGCTAAAGTTTGAATATATTCTCCTGTTTCTTCTCCAAGCATAAATTTTAATTTTATAGTATCTAACATAATATTTTCTCCTTAAGTTTATTAATCTATTATTAAGTGTTATCCAGCGGGAGTAATATTTTCCTTCTGTCTTTTGGTGACAGAAGGAGGCTACCCTAGAAGCATAGCAGGTCATATGCCCGCTTGTAATAAAAGGAATAACAGTGTAATTGATGATAGATATAACATAGGTATTATAGCTATATTGATGTAGTAACTCTCAATTATTTACTGTGAGTATGATAACTTATGTTATTTACATATATTCCTTTCAAAACATAAAAAAAGAGCCTAAAACATTTGTTTTTAAGCTCTTTTAAGGGTATTTCTGCTATTTCACTCCTTTGCTCAACACTTTTAAATATACTCTAAAATACAGTCAAATCTGTATCAGCTGTTACAGTTTACACAACTCCACAGATATAATATGTACACGTATATTGTTAATAAAAAGAAAAATTTTTATATACATCTATTCTTTTAAATAAATGTTATACATATACATCATTGTATAAAAAAATGAGAGGTTTCACTCTCACTTTTAATCTCTGGTCTATTTATGCTTTTCTTATTATAAGTCTTTTAGAAGCTCTGTCATAAAACATTTGTATTTTTCTATCATTAGGAGTAATACCTAGACTTTTTATTATATCTTGATTAATTGAAACATTATACTGCTCTGCAATACCTTTCTTAGCTTTTCTATACGATAATCTCTTTTCCATAACAACACCTCCAAAATATATGTACATAGTATTGTTAGAGGTATTAATCGCTTTTTAACTAATATAAAAAATGCCAGAGATTTTTATTTCCCTGACATCTTTCATTATAATTTAAATAAATGGTTTTATTAGTTCGTAGACTACTCTCAGCATTCCTGCTCCAATCATCATAAAGAAAGCTCCTGCCAAAAGTATAATCACAACTACCATAAAATTGAATAAAGCCGGTATTTCCTCTTTAAGTATCCCCAATATAGCTAACAATACAGCGATAAATACAAATAATCCCATAACTTGTTCCAACCTTTTATAGTTTAATATATATTTTTTCACCCTTATCCAATTTATAAAACTTGGCTATTCCATTATTTTCTATTGTTCTTTGAAGAACATTGATATAATGGTCATAATTAGTTTCAGAAGCACATACAAATGAAGCTGTGAGCATATGCAAATTAAATTTTGCTCCTTCAATATATCTCATTTCTATTTCAGCAACAGCCTTTTCCACTTGCTCATCAATATTTTGTATCATTTCTTCTCCTTATGTTAATAATATGCTTATAATTTAATATAAGTTCTTACTCCGTTTCTTGTAGAATGAACTTGAGCTATTCTACTTAAGTTTAACTTTGACTGTAAAGCATTTATATAATAGTTATAATTACTTTCATTAGAGCATGAAGTTGAAGCCATTAAATCATGTAAAGTAAATTTCATTCCTTTAGAATATCTCATTTCAATTTCACTAACTGCTTTTGCTACTTGTTCATTAATATCTCTTATCATAGTCCTGTTCTCCTATTTTTTATATTTTTCAAGTGTATTATTTATATTTATTAAAGTTTCTTTTACATCTGTTTCTTTTATTTTTTTTGATGCTCTATTCATGAAAATGTTAAAAATATTTCCAAATCCCCCTTTTTTCTTTTCTTCTATCTCATAGTTAGTTTCTTCTTTGTTTCCTTTTTCATCATAAGAAATAACCTTGTATTCTTCCCAATTTCCATTTATATATTTTTCAAAAACAGATTTTTTCAATTTTCCATTTTCAAAGTAATGTTTTTCTTTACCCTTAAGTTGTGTTTCTATAAATGTAATTTCACCTAAATTATTGTAAGTTATCTTTTGAGAAAAAGAAGTACTTGAACCATAACCAGAAAGTCCAAGAACTGATATTAAAATACCATTTGAATCAAAGTCTTCATCTATTATTTGAACATAATCTTTATTGAGATTTGGATTTATGTTTTCAAAATTTACAATATTTTTATATTCTCTTTTTTTAGATTTTAAATTTCCATTTAGATAATAATCTTCACTTATTTTTATAAGTTCGTTTCCCTCATCATCTTTATAGTTATAATATTCAATACTTCTTGTTTTTAATTTGTCACTTTCATAATAATTTTCATATATAGATTTAATTTTATTAATACCATTATCTTTATAATTGATATCTTTCAAGCTATGTTTTCCATTTTCAAAATATCGTTCACTTATCCAATCTATTTCAGTATCAATATCTTTTTTATAGTCAATAAATTTTAGACTTAAATTTCCATTCGCATAATAATTTTCTTCTAGAGAATTTATAGTATTTTTACCATTATCTTCATATTCTGCGAATTTCTTGATAACTCTTTGCATATTATTATCAAAATACAACCAATAAGTATAGTCTTCTTCTTCACATCTAATAAATTTTTCATTACGCTCTGAATCATATCTGATATCATATCTTTTATTATTTATATAGTACAACTCTTTTTCATCACCATTTTGGAAATAATAAGTAGCTTTACCTTGCTTTTTACCATTGACTAATTCAAATTCTTCCCAGTCTCCATTTGTATATTTTTTAATCATAATTATCCCTCCATTTTTATTTATTTTCCAATTCCTTTAGCTGTATTTAAGCCTAAAGAAATTATTTCTTCATTTGTAATACTTATCTTTTTCTCATTTAAATCTAGGAATACAAGCATAGCAAGTATTCCTATTCTTTTATTACCATCTAAAAATGGGTGGTTTCTTATAAGAGAATTGCAAAGCTGGTTAGCTTTTTCTTCTACAGTTTTATATAAATCTTCCCCATCAAAACTTGCAAAAGGAGAACTTACAGCCATTTCAAGAAGTCCAATATCTCTTACTCCTCTTATACCACCTGTTTTATCAATGATTTTCTCATGTAAAAGCATAATATCATTAACGGTCAACTTAATCATGCCAACTCCTTAAATGCCTCGTAATATTTTTCAAGGTAATAATCAGCCAGTTCTTCAAGCCTTTCTTTATTTTCAAGTTCTTTTATTTCTTCTTCCATATTTATATCCCTCATATCTTTCTATTAATAAAGTTATGATACAAATTCTATATGCTTCATCTCATATAAATAAAAATCTTTGCCATGCTTTGACTTTAAAAAGTTATATCCTGTTTTTCCATCTCTTTCTAAAGCTAATGGAAGTATATCAATTATCTCTTTATTAAAATAAATTTTTATATTTTTCTTATCCTTTATAGCTTGTTCCACTCTTAGAAATAGATTTTTATAAACAACCCTTTCTCTGACAGCAGGGTGTAAGTTTGCATAAGTAATGAAAATTTTTATAATCATATCTATATCATTTTCTAGCAAATGAAAAGCTATCATTTTGGGAACAAGTTCTGTATTTATTTCATTTAAGTTAAAATATACTTCTCGCTTTTCATCTAATGAAAAGATGTCGTATCCTATTTCTGTAAACTTCTCAAATCCCAATTCCTTTATAATTATGTTATAAAGTGTCTCTTTTTTTAAGTTAAAATACTCCACATCTTTATTAATTACTTCATAAGCTAGTTTTGGAATTTTTATTCGGATTTTTTTTCTCATGTTTCCTCCGCTAATTTTCAATACTTATTAGTATTATATCCCTAAAAATAATGTCTTTCAAAAGGAAGTTTTTATATAGATATAGATAAAATTTATATCATTGTAAAATATTTAATACCAATAATTATCAATTATAAAATCAATAATTTTTGTACTCATACTAGGAATAAATATATTAATAATAGAAAACAAGCTGATTGAGTTTTAATCAATCAGCTAAGTTTATTTATTTAACCCTTTTCTTCCAATGATTACATTTTATCTTTTCTACTTCAAAAATGTCTTCTTGACATAAAAGATAATAGTAACAAAACTTATCATCATTATCAAACCATCTGCAATTTTCACATTTCATTTTATCTCCCCTCCAAGCAATCTTCGTAATAACCAAAAAGTTCTTCAACATCTGTATAACTAGCGATACTTGTAAATTCTTTACTCAGGAAAAAGTCATACAAATCTGCTAAAGACATCTTGGATTTTATTTTTCTTCCTGTATCATTGAGAAAGCTCCAAATTTCATGGTAAAAATTAATTTTATAAGCCATATCAAAAATCTCTTTTTTGGAAAGCAAAAGAACTTCCTTTCGGAAGTCCTCATACTCTTTTTCTATTCTTTTAAAATTTTTCATTGCTCCTCCTAACTTGCAAGTAATTTCTCACATTCCTTTATAATTTCTGTATCTTTAGATTTATCTCTAAGATATTTAATATAGCTTCTGTCATTATGATAAATATCTGTAAGGCTCTGACCTTTATATTTTCCAAATGTAATTATAATTTCATTATTATTTTGCTGTTCTGCTTTAGGTTTTGCTTCTGTTTTATCTTTGCTTTCTTTCTCTTCGTTTAGCTGAAGTTTTGGAACTTCTGCAAAGATATATCCATTGCCTTGCTTTTTTATTGGATACCAGCTGTTTCTTGCATTATAAAGGTATCTTCCAATACCAAATCCACTGCTTGCAACTCTTTTAAAGGCATTTGATATGCCGCCTTTTACTGATTCAAATTCTGTTACACTTGCTCCATCTTCCTTTTCTATCCACTCATCATTTATTCTAATTGATAGACTACATAGAAATCCTCCTTGAATTTCTTTATAAGATACTTTCCAATTTTCAAATCCTACTACTTCATCAAGTCTGTTTTGGATAGCTCTTGCCTGTACATAAGCAAGAGCTAGTCCCATTGTTTTATCTGAGTTTGTTGCACCCACTCTGAACTCCAAATCTTTCTCGTCAAATTTTTCCTTTAGTTTTTCATATATCTCTTTCATAAAATCCTCCTAGTAATCTTCAGGAAACATAATAGTCCAGTATCTTCCTTGTGATTCATCACTGCCTTGTACTGCCCATATATTCATTTTTCTAAATTTATCATTTAAAGTATGCTCTTCCATTTCTTCTGGTTCTTCTTGACGGCGAATCATTTTATTTTCCTCTACCTCAAATATCTGAAACTTATCCAGATTTTCCTCTGAGCTTTTTCTGATTTTTCTTTTAAGAAGATGAATTACTTCTGCTACAATTCTTAAATCTAAATTTTCATAGACATTTTTTGTCATATATATATTTTCCATTTTTCCCTCCGTATGTTCTTAAAAATGACCTCATAAAATCATTTTTAAGCCCTTTCTTTTTTATTCTTTGATATTTTATTCAAGATGAAAATGACTGCCTGTAAATACCATTTAAATGCTTATACAGATATTCTGTGCATAAATCATTTATTTTAAATACTTTATTTCTTTTGAAAAATTTATAGTATCCATTTTCATTTTTCCTCTTAAATTTTATTCTGTTCCTCTTTACATTTTTCTTGGCTGTTTTGCCATTTCACCCCTGTTTTTTGGTAAATATATGTATATCTTTAAAAGCAGGATTTAGGAAACCTATATTTATCAACACTTTTCTAAATCCTAAGTTTTTCATGATTTTTTACAAGGATTCCTGTTTCCATGCTTAAAATCCAGAAATTATATCTTGAATACCTTGTTTATCCTCTGTTCCATATATAATCTGCTCCATTATTCCTAGAACTTTCTCAAAGGATTTTTCAATATCCACTCCTCTTCTATATGATGAAAGATATTTATATGTTCCTGATGTATCTAGGTCAAAATGAGTTCCAAATATTAATGCTCCAAGTTCAGCTTCTATTTCTGCTCTGCTTTTTGATATTTTTTCCTTATTATCAAAATGGCAGTTATAATGGATAAACTCATGTACCATTACAGCTGCCATATCAATACGATTATTTGATTTTTTAATATAGATAGTTTTTCCGTCTGTCTGTCCAGAAACTTCATCATTGTAAAAAGTCTTTTTAAGTTCTATAGGTACATACTGCTCTACACATTTTTTTACAGCTCTATAAAGTTTCATAGGAGTATATTTAAAATCTTCTGATGATTTCATTTCTACATCTATACTTGGAATTTCAACTGCATTTTCTGTTTCTTCTACTTGAGACCTGTCAAACACAGATACAGGTTTATAACCATAAATCTCATCTTTTTCTTTGCCGTCTTTTATGATATTTCTAATAAGAGGAACAAGTATTGAAATTGCTCTGCTCCCTTTTTTTACTTTATACCCAAGCTCATTCCATTTTTTAATTCCTGCAACAAGAGTTGCATTTGGATTCTGTTTATAAATTAAAATAGTGTTCCGTATGCTGTAATCATAGAAATTATTTTTTCTGAAAGCTATAAATCTTTTAAGTTCATCTGAGTTTTGTAAAAAGTCCTCTATTTTCTCATCAATCCCATTTTTCAGTTTTAACATTTTTTCGTCCATCATTTTCAATCACTTCTCCTTTTAAAATTACTTTACCGTTAAAATCACTTTCATATCCATAAATTAAGTTCTTTAAGTCTTGTATCATCTTATTTGTAAAGAATAATTATCAATTATTCTTGCTCCTTGAAGTTCGCCGTTAGCTTTGATGTATTTTTTAATTTTTTCTTTATCAGCTTTTCTTTCTTCTGTTACTCTTATAAATTCATCTGGAAGAGCTGCCATATCATAAATATCTACAGCAGAACTTCTTCTAAGTCCATAACTTCCTAAATCTGTTTCAATTTTTTTCATTTCAAGGGCTTGCAAAGTGCTTACTAAATAGCTTTTAAGCCTTTCTGCCTTATTTAATCTTGCTCTGCTTAATTTCAGAAGCCTGTCTGATTCCTCTTTTGCAATTTTACTTTTAGCCTGTAAATCTTGAATGTATTTTAAAAGAGATGAGCTTTTATTTTTCAGCTCATCTCTTAAAAATAACATTATCTCGCTATAATTTTCTTTATCTAAGTCATTTCCATTACTTTCAAGGAAAATATCCAAAGTATCAATCATTCCTTGACTAATTTCATATAGTTTCATTCCTTCCATTTTTACCAACTCCTTATTTTATTTTTTATTAATTACATCATCAATAGTACCGATAGCTGTTCCTATAACAATTAAAATTCCACCAATAGCTCCAAGTCCTAACATAAATATCAATCCTCCTGTTTTTTGGGTAATATAAAAACCCAGTCTGTTTTTTAACAAACTGGGTTCAAATATTTTCTTATGTAAAATTTATTTTTACAATTTATAATATATAATTAAATCTAAAACAAGAAAATCTATCTTCAAAATACAAAAAACCACTTCACATAAAAAATGAAGTGGTTTTCTATTTTCACAACCCAAAATTATTTTATGTAATAATTATTTTTGAGTTGGGGTTAATCTATGGCGTACTCGAGAGGAATCGAACCCCCAACACCCTGATCCGTAGTCAAGTGCTCTATCCAATTGAGCTACGAGTACATTTATAAAAAAAAGGTAGATCAAATATCTACCTTTAATTGTCAGACTGGCGGTGAAGGAGAGATTTGAACTCTCGGTACCGGTTTAGTCGGTACTCTCCCTTAGCAGGGGAGTGCATTAGGCCACTCTGCCACTTCACCACTGGCGGAGAGTTAGAGACTCGAACTCTAAAGCCTTACGGCGCCGGTTTTCAAGACCGGTTCCTTACCAATTAGGATAACTCTCCACTTCAAAAAGTATATCATACAGCTTTTATTTTGTCAACAGCTTATAATAAAAAATTATTTAGTTCCGAATATTCTGTCTCCGCAGTCTCCAAGACCCGGAACAATATATCCATGCTCATTTAAACGTTCATCTATTTTTGCTGTATATATAGATACTTCTGGATGAGCTTCCTGAACTCTTGCTATTCCTTCTGGAGCAGATATTAAACACATAAATGTTATATCTTTTACTCCTCTGTCTTTTAAATAATCAATAGCATATATTGCAGAACCTCCTGTTGCAAGCATAGGGTCTACAAGAATTACTTTTCTTTCTTGAATATCAACAGGTAATTTACAATAGTAATAAACAGGCTGTAAAGTTTCTTCGTTTCTGTATACTCCTATATGTCCTACTTTTGCTGTAGGAATTAAAGAAAGTATTCCGTCAACCATTCCAAGACCTGCTCTTAAAATAGGAACTATAGCAACTGCTTTGTCTTTCAACACTCCTGCCTTTGTTTTCATGATTGGAGTTTCAACTTCAATTTCTTCAAGCTCCAAATCTTTTGTTGTTTCATAAATCATCAACTTAGCTATCTCATTTAGATTTTCCCTGAAAGTTTTTGTATCTGTGTTTTTATCTCTTAAGTAAGTAAGTTTGTGTTCAATTAAAGGGTGTTTAATCTCTACAACTGCCATAATTTTTCCTCCTAAATATAATGTTTATAAAAAAACAGGACAAGCGTCCTGTTTCTTATTTAATATTGTATTTTTTGTTGAATTTGTCAACTCTACCAGCTGTATCTAAGAATTTAGCTTTACCTGTGTAGAATGGATGACATTTAGAACAAACAGCAACTTTTAAGTCACCTTTTGCATAAGTTGATCTTGTTTCAAATTTTTCTCCGCAAGTACATTCAACTGTTACAACTTTATAGTCAGGATGTATTCCTTTTTTCATTCCTTTTCACCACCTTCGATAATTAACTTATAAATTCACAAAGCATTGTATCACGTTTTTTATGTTTTTGCAACTATTTTTAATTACTTTTATAAGTTTTTTATTATGAAAGCCTGAAAACAAAATATTTTAATCAAGCCAAGAATCTACATCAGATTTTAAAATATCCTTATTTTCTCCATTAATCTCAAATTCATACTCAAGACCGTCGTGGAGAAATTCTACTTCATAGATATAAACTGCGGGATTATAATCATCTTCCCTGTCCAATTTAATTTTTAAGTATTTTATTTCTTTTTCATTTACTCCTGCTGCATTAAGAGCTGTATCTTTAGCTTCTTCCATACTTATTAATTTAACTCCGTTTTTCTCTGCCTGGTTTAATACAATTCTTGTTTCAGTTTCACGTGCTTTTTTTTCTTTTTTAGACTCAAATCTGTCTATTCCAAAAGCTGCTGTACCCATTAATATCATCACTGCTGCTGCACTCACTGTTATTTTTCTATTTATTCTTCCCATAATCTGTCCTCCTCTTTGACTTTTATTTTATGCTCAAATTATACACCCGGATTATGAAAAGAAGATTAAAATAAAAAAATTTTTATAAATTTTTAGAAAAATATAAAGTAAATATGCTTCCTTTTTCTAAAACTGATTTAACCTCTGCATATCCTCCATGTTTTTCAACTATCCATTTTACCATTGAAAGACCAAGCCCCATTCCATTCTGCTTTCTGTTTGTTCTGGCTTCATCTGCCTGATAAAATCTGTCCCATATTTTTTTTATATGTTTATCAGAAATTCCTATTCCGTCATCTTTAACTTCAACAGCTGTGAAATTATCCTTTTCAAAAATTCTTACTGCAGTATGTCCATTTTCTCTGCCGTAAACAATACTGTTTTTAATTACATTCTGAACAGCACGGGAAAACATAATCTTATCCACAGAACATTTGAAATCAAAGTTTAAATTATTTTCTAGTTTCAAAGATATATTTTTTTCTTCTGCAAAAATTTTAAGCTCATCTATATTTTCCTGCACAAGATTTCCTATATCTGTTTCTTCAAAATTTAACTCTATTCTTCCTTGTTCAGCTCTTGTAAAAAACAAAAGCTGATTTATAAGGGCTGACATCTTTTCAGCCTGACGGTTTATAACTTCCATAGATTCTTTTGCCTCGCTGATATCTTCACCGTGCTTAAGAATATATTCTGTTTCTGCAAGAATTACTGCTACAGGAGTTCTCAGTTCATGTGAAGCATCTGAAGTAAACTGTTTTTCTTGTTCAAAACTTTTTTCAACTCTTTCAAGCATATTGTCTATTGTTTTTCCAAGTTTTGAAATCTCATCTTTTCCTTCCGGCAGCCCAATTCTTAAAGAAAGATTTTTCCCCTCTGTTATTTCCTGAGCTGTCTCTTGAATTTTTTTCACAGGCTCAAATGCTCTTTTAGTTATAAAATAACCCACTGCACTTGAAAAAATTACTAAAAAAGGAAGAAAGAAAAAAGCTCCTCCTATAATTATTTTTACAATTTCATCTGCATAAATATCTTCTGCCACTCCTCTTATCCAAAAATTTTTTCCAGAGCCGAAAGATATTTTTTGGTCATACACATAAAATTTTTCTTTCCCCTCTCCAATTTTTTGAATCTGTCCCTGCTTAAAAGGAAAATCAAGAGGAAATCTTTCAGGTATGCTTCCTCCTAAATATTCTTTCATGTCATCATATTTTAAAATATAAATTCCATCTTCAAAATATTCAATACTGTCTCCCTCATAAATATCTTCAACAGCATCTTCCACTGTTTCAATAAGCTGTTTCTTTTGATTTGAAAACATTGTGCTGTCAGTAAATTCTATTATTATCCCGAGCATAGCAGACACAAGAACAACCATAAAAAATGTATACCATAAAGTTATTTTGGTTTTTATTGTGAAAATTTTCATTAAATTTTCTCCTTTTCTTTAAGAACATATCCTACACCTCTTACTGTGTGAATAAGTTTTGTTTCAAAATCTTTATCAATTTTTATACGAAGATAACGGATATACACATCTATCATATTTGAAATACCTTGATATTCATAATTCCAAATATGTTCTTCTATTTTTTCTCTTGAAAGAACAATACCTGCATTCTGCATCATATATTCTAAAATTGAAAATTCTTTAGCTGAAAGTTCTATATTTTTTCCCTCTCTTTCAACTCTGTGAGTTCCTCTGTCAAGAATTAAATCTCCAACTTTTATTTCGTTACTGATACTGCCGTATTTTCTCCTTGTCATAGCCCTTATTCTTGCCATGAGTTCATCAAAATGAAATGGTTTTACTATATAATCATCTGCTCCTAAATCAAGACCTTTCACTCTGTCTTCAACAGTATCTTTGGCTGTAAGAAAAAGAACAGGAGTTGTATTTCCTTTTTTTCTTATCTCACTTAAAACTTCCCAGCCGTTTTTTTTAGGCATCATAATATCCATTATAATAATGTCGTAAGAAACTGTTTCTATATATGAAAGAGCTTCTTCCCCGTCAAAACAGAAGTCTGCACTGTATCCTTCCGCTTTTAAATTTTTGCAGATTATACGGTTCATATCCCTTTCATCTTCTACAACCAAAACCCTCATAATCCCACTTCCTTATAAAATTTTTCTATATTATACAAAGAGAAAATTAAAATAAAATTAATTTTTATTTTTCTACCACTTGAAAATTTATTTTTGCTGTTTCTCCCTTTTCAGAGACCACAGTAATTTCATAATTTCCTTTTTTTAAATTAAAACTTCTCTCTTTCTCTCTGCTCTTTCCAGCATATTCTTTATTCACATACCAATAAAGTTCCCTGTTTTTAATATTTGCAATTTTTACAATAAGACTTTTTTCTCCGTCAAAATCTTTCGGCACAATTATTTTTAAACTATTCTTCGGATATATAAATTTTATTGTTTTCTCAGCTGTCTTTTCACTGAATATATTTGAAACATCGAGATTTTCTCTCACAAAATAATTTACAACTTCCAAAGGATAAACCAAAATATATTTTTCTTCTCTCTCGCTGAAGCTTTCGTCTCTTGAGTCTGTCTCTTCTCCATTTTTATTTACAAAAATCTTTTTATAATATGGAGAAGCCTTAAGAGGTTTGGCATCTTTCGGATAAAAAATTTCTTTATATGGAATATCGTATTTTAATCTATATCCTGTTTCGCTGTCCACTTTTATTTTTTCCAAATCATTTGGCATAACAAACTCTTTTTCTGTTTTGGGAAGAAATTTTAAAATATTAAAAAAAAGATTTCCCCCTGTATAAACTCCTGTAAGGTTTGGATTTCCCTCTCCTGTAAAATTTCCTGTCCACACAACAACTGTCCATTCAGGTGTAACTCCTGCCGCCCAGCCGTCTCTTCTTCCGTGGCTTGTTCCTGTTTTCCATGAAACAGGATTTTTTTCCCTGTAAAATTTTTCCATTCCCGGTCTTTCAAGCTCTCTCATTGTTGTAAGAGTGAGATAGGAAGCTCCTTTTGTTAGAAGCTGTCTTCCCTCTTCTGTGCTTTCTTCTGTATATTTTAAATTTTTAAAATTTCCATAATTTGCAAGCCCTGAATAAAGAATTCCTATCTCTTCCATTGTAAACTCTTTTGTTCCCAAAATAAGAGACAAACCATATCTCTCTGGGTTTTTATCTTCAAAATTTAAAATATCTTTTAAAAAATAAAAAAACTTATCCTCTCCATAATCTTTTAACAGCTCCACAAAAGGAATGTTCAGGGATTTTATAAGAGCATCTCTCATCTCAACCATTCCATAATATTTTTTATTTGCATTCTGTGGGGAAAAATTTGAAAAATATAAAGGTACATCTGGAATTTTTGACTGTGGTGCAGCTATTCCCTCATCAATAACTTTTGCATACAAAAACGGTTTTAAAAGAGAGCCGGGAGACCTTTTTGCAGTTATCCCGTCAACCTGCCCATTATTTTCAAAATCATAAAAATCCTGTGACCCTGCATAAGCTGTCACTTCATAATTTTTATTATTGATAATAAGCACAGCTGCATTATTAATTCCAGAGAGCTTTAAAAATTCAGAATAATCTTTTACAGCTTTTTCTGTTTTCTTCTGAATTTCGCTGTCTATTGTGCTTTTTATTATTTTTTTATCTTTGTTTTCATTTACAAGCCGCCTTACAAGATGAGGAGCAAGAACAGGAAAACTGTATCTTTTATCTGGAACAGGTTCTTTTAAAGAAATCCTATACTGTCTTTCATCAATAAAATTTTCCTCATAAAGTTTTTTCAAAAGAAAATTTCTTTTTTCTATAAGTTTTTCTCTATTTTTTTCCACATTCATAAGCCCCGGAGAATTTGGAAGAACTGCAAGCAGAGCGGCTTCCCCCCACGTAAGTTCTTTAGGACTCTTCCTGAAATACATATATGAAGCTGTTTTATATCCTACAATATTTCCCCCGTAGGGAGCATTATTAAGATACATTTTTAAAATCTCATCTTTTTTATAATATTTTTCCAATTTAAAAGCATGAACAATTTCAAGATATTTATTAAAATAATTTCTCTCTTTGGGCTGTGCCATTTTAACAGCCTGCATTGTTATTGTGCTTGCCCCTGTTCTTCTTTTTTCAAAAATATTATCTTTCACAGCTCTTACTACAGCAGAAAAATCAACTCCTTTATGAGAATAAAAATTTTTATCTTCAAAAACCATAACAGCCCTTTTAAGTTTTTCTGGAATTTTATCAGTGCTTTTTAAATGCCACTGTTCATCTTTATTAAGATACACTCCTATTATCTTTCCATTATTATCAAGGACAGATACACTGTATCTGCCCTCAAAAATTTTTTCTGTATTCTCTGCATCAAATCTCACATAAATTCCGCATGTAATTATGAAAACAATAATAGTAAAAAATAAAATTATTTTAAATATTATTTTCATTATTTAACCTCTGCTTTAAATCCTTTTAGATATGCCTGATAACTGTTATTATACATAGCTTCTGCTTTTGTTCCCGGAAAATCAAAACTTCCCTTTGTAACTCCGTTTATTTTTACAAAGAAACTTTTTGCTTTCTTGTTGTAGTTGTCAAAATCACAAAACCACATAACTCTGTCATCTCTTATATCTTCATACTCAACATATGTTCCGTTCATTCTGTCCTGCACCCACTCTGGATATTCTCCCCCAACAGCTCTTATATTTTCCATTTCCCAGCCTGTTGGAAGAATTTGTGTCACTGCCACATCATTTACAAAAATATATCCTTTTACATCATCTTCTGCTGAAAGTTTTACTTCAAGCCAGAAAGTATCACCAGATAAAATACTCTCAGGGTCAATAATATTTCCGTGAATATCATAATAATTTCTTTCAAGTTTTAAATTTTCAGAAACATTTTCTCCTTCATAATTTACAGGTATTCCTTCCCAATAATAATTTACAAAAAGATTTTCATTTTCTTTTGTTTTAACTTTAACTGTTTTTATTTCTGCAGGAATTTCGGAACTGTATACACCTTTTTCTGTTTTAAAACTAATCTGCTTATCATCAGTAATAATTATTCCCTCTGCCTCTTTTTCTGATTCTGAATTTTTCATTTTTGCAAGTGTCATAAGAGAATATCCCATGCTCTGTGTTGAAAGCCATTCGTTACTTTCAATTTTTTTCACAATCTTTTTGTATAATTTTTCATCTGCTTTTCCAAAAATTGTATAATAGCAGTTTAAAATCACAGCCTGTTCACGAAGAGGAGAGCCGTAGCTGTATCTTAAATATTCTTCATCTGGTTCAGGAACTTCAAGAGAAAGCTTTCCTGCAATTTCTTCTGCAAGTTTATCTTCTCCAATAAGTTTATATGCAGCAGCAAGATACCACTTGCTTGTAAGATTTAATTTTTCAAAATAATTTTCATAAATAAGGTTCATCTGGCTTACTTCAGGATTTTCTCCGAGAGCAAGAATATATAAACCGTAAACTTTTTCTGAAAGATTTGCTTCACTGTCTCTTACCATTTTTTTCATAAAGCTTAAAACTCTTTTATACATATCCTCTGGAACATAATATCCTCTTTCTTTTGCTTCAGTAAGAAAATGTCCTGTGTAATCTGTTACCCATATATCTGTATCTCCTCCCTGCCAGTAAGGGAATGAACCATCATAAAGCTGATTTTCAGAAAGTTTTGCTATTGCAGAATTTACATTTCCTGTAATTTCTTTTGAAGAAAATTTATTATTGTGTGTAAGCATTTCAATATATATCTGCGGGAATACTGCTGACACTGTCTGTTCGCCGCAGCCGTAAGGGTATCTTATAAGTTCTGCAAGCCTTTTGTCAGCTGAAATTATTGGATAAACTGAAACAGAAATATTTCCTTTTACACTTCCTTTTATATAATCTTCCGGCTGTTTAACAGAAAATTCTTTTCCGCTATCTACAATCTCTTTTTTATTAAAATACAGATAAGGATTGTTTGAATTTACATCTGTTTCAATCTCTTCTTCATAAGAATATTCCTTTGAAGAAATTGAAATTTTTATTTTTTTAACTCCTGTTTCATTTCCAATTTTTTCACGGAAAAATACTGTTTCATTTCCTTTTTTATCAAGAGAAATAATTTTTTCCTGTTTTCTGCCCATAAAGTCAAAATCTATTTTTATTTCACCTATATTATCTTCAAGGGCAAAAACTTTTACAGGAATTTCTATTTCATCTCCGACTTTTAAAGTACGCGGGAAACTATTTTCCATAACCACAGGAGCTTTTACTAAAATTTCTGTGTCGCTGCTTCCGTATTTTTCTCCGTCAGCTCCTACAGCCATAACTTTTACAGCTCCCATATAATTTGGCATTGTAAATTCTGCTGTCCCCTCTCCCTTTTCATCAGTTTCAAGAACACCTTTAAACATTGCCACAGGTTTAAATCTTTGAGCTTCTTCAAGTCCAAGTTCTTTCATTCTGCCTAAAGATTTCATCACAGCCATTTCATTTACAAATCCGTCTCCTCCTGTTTTTAAAATTTGATGAACTTCACCTGTTATTCTTCCCATAATTTCAGAATAGTTATCATAGAAACGTACCTGCATTGCTTCTTTCTGATAAAAATAATTCCAAGGGTCTGGTGTATCAAATCCTGTTATATCAAGAAGCCCCACGTCAACAACTGCAACTGTGTAATTCATTTTCTTTTCTTCTGTATTTTTTATTTTTACAACAAATTTTTCATTTGGCTTTATCTCTTTCGGTGCATCTATTTTTATATTAAGTTTTGTGCTGTCATCTTCCACAATAACAGGAACTGCTCCATAAAGTCTTAAAGGTCTGTCATTATCTAAAGTGTTGTAATCTTGGAAAAGCCCGATATTAATATAGCAGTTTGGAAACATATTTTCTGTTACTTTAATTTCATAAATATTTTTTAAATTTTCTGCCGGAATCCATTTTCTTTCAATTATCTCTCCAGACTTTTCTACTGTAACAAGAGCCTTTGCCCCTTTTGTTCCCTCAAAAGTAATTTTTGCAGTATCTTCTGCTCTGTAACTTTTCTTATCAGTTTCTATTTTTAGTTTATCTATTTTACTGTTTATGCTTGAATCCTGCCATGTACTTGCATAAAGATTTATTCCTGTACTCTGTTTTGTCTCCAAATCTTCCACTTCAACAAAAATTTCTCCGCTTCCATCTGGAGCATAATCAATAATATAAGGTTTTTCACCGGAAATAAATTCTTTTTCATAAAGAAGAACTGTGTTCCTGTCTGTTTTTATAGACCTTGCAAAAGAGTTGTAAGAATCGTAATCCCACCACCAAGAATATTCGTTCTTATACACTCTGTAAACAAGTTTTCTGCCGGAAATAAGATTTTCATCTTCAGATACAGCAATCACTTCAAGATTTAATCTGTCACCGCTTTTTATATATCTCACTTCAGGAATTTTTATTCCCACATAAGTATCAAATTTATTTAAAGACACTAAATCTTTCTTTATTACAGGACGTCCTCCTGTTTCAATAACTTTTGCTGTAATAATTCCTGTAAGATTTATATTTTGAGGAGCTATTTTTGAAATATTAAATTCAGCTTTTCCCTCACCCTTTTCATTTAAAGTTCCCTCTTTATAATCTCTGTAATGATAATTATATGTTGTTGGATTTTTAAAAACATAATTTTTATATTTTTTAAAATTAATCTCTTTTTCTCTCACATCAAATTCAACATTAAATTCTAAATTATCTGCAGGAGCTCCAAAAAGATAATCTGATTTTATATCAACTGCAAAACTTTCATTTTCATTAAGATTTATTTTCTCAGGAACTTTTGTTTTAACTTTTATTTTATAAGGAACTATTGTTTCCACAGAAATATCTTTTACAAATTTTTCGCTTCCAATTTCTGCTTCAACTCTCCATATTCCTGTTTCAGAATTTTGGTTTGTTTTAAATGAATATGTATAGAAGCCGTTTTTCCCGTTATTTATAATTTTATTCTCAATAAATTTTTTCCCTCTTGGAGAATAAACATTTATTTTTATCGGGTGATTTTCCGGAAAACTTTCCTTATCATTTCTTGCAATAAAAGATATATATACAGTATCTCCCGGTCTGTAAATTCCTCTGTCAGTGTAGATAAAAGTTTTTATACCTTTATCTGCATACACTCCGTCCACTGCAAAGCCGTCATAGAAAAGCTCTGCATCCGAAAATTTTAAAATTGATTTTTCCTCTCCTCTTTCTGCAAGAACATACATTATATTTTCACATTTATTAAAAACAAATTCCCCTCTGCTGTCTGTTGTTCCCTCTTCTGCAGTCTGGTTGTTATTTGTTACAAGTTTAACTTTAACATCTTTTACTGGTTCATTTTTAATTATATCCATAACTGTAACAACTGTTTTATCATTTTCTTTTTGAGCTGCTATTCCCATACTTGAAAGAAGTATTGCTTTTCCTATTTTTCCATTATTTCTTAACAGCTCATATTTCTGCCAGCTTTCTGTCCCATCTGGAAAAACATAATCAATTCCATTTTCATCAAAAGAAATCTCAACAATAAAAATTCCCTTATGGTCAACTAAATTTCCAAGCTCTATCTCTGTCTGCTTCCATATATTTTTTTCTGAATTAATTTCATAATCTTTTTCAAAAACAGTATCCCCGACTTTATAAAATTCTCCCTCTACATTATAATCAAAAATATTACCGTTTCCTTTGAAAACAAAATTTTGAAGAAACTGTGTGGTATTATTTTCATATATTTTTTTTATTTTAAGATTTATTTTTTTTACATTCACTGACTTAAAAGCTATTTTTTTATTATCAGAAACAGGAAGAATTATTCCCTCATTAGAAAATACTATCTTTGGTTCAATCTCCCTGAAGACAGCTTCTTTTATAATATTTTCTTTCAGAACTTTTCCATCTCTGCTTTTAAGTCCTTTTAAAATTTCAATTTTATACGTATCTCCTATTTTAAAATTGCCGTTTATAACTATTCTGTTTTTATCGTTTAAAACTTTATAATCTGCTTCTGGAGAAATTTTTATATATCCATCAAGATTTTCTTCCAAAACATCATCATTAAATTCTATTTCAATTCTCGGCTTTAAATTTGAATTTGTTGTTATCCCTGTAACTTCAAAATTTAAATTTTCTATATTTTCAGAACTATTTTTCTCTTTTTCATTTTCTATCTGGGATACCTTATAATTTTTTTCCTTTACAATCTCTTTCTGTTCCGTCTCTTTTCCGCAGCCTAACATCATAATCATAAGAAAAATATATAATATTTTTTTCATAGTATCCTCCTCTGATATAACACCTTTTATTTTAATACTAGCACCCTTATTTGTCTTCTCTATGTCAGACTTCTTTTTTAAATATTTTTTTCCAGCCATTTTTCAATATCCAAGAAAACTTCTTCCCTGTTTATTTCATTATGAAGTTCGTGCCTTGCACCTTTATAAAGTCTGCATCTTATATTTTTAAAATTTATTTCTTTATAAAATTTTTCAAGCTGTCTGACTCCTTTTCCATAAAGTCCTACAAAATCCATACCACCTGAAATAATTAAAACAGGAATATCTTTTATCACATTTTTAAAATACTCTTTTTTATAAAGATTATTTAAAAATATAAAAAAATCTCTGTAAAACCCGCTGCTGTATGTAAAACCGCAAAATCTGTCTTCATTATATTTTTTTACTTCATTCACATCTCTTGAAAGCCATGAATTTTCATTAAAATCCTTATCTTTTTTTATTTTCCTGTTTGAATTAAAAAATATCATCTTTTTTATAAGTTCTGCCCGCCTGTTTTTATAAATTTTATCCAAAATAAAACTTATATATTTTCCGGCTTTCCAGAGGAATTTCTGCTTATAACAAGAACCGCAGAATATATATCCTTCTGCAATTTTACTCGATTTTTTCATATGCTCCTGAGCTATAAAAGACCCCATACTGTGTCCAAATATAAAAATTGGAATATCAGGATATTTATTTTTTATATTTTTTGTTAAATTTATCTGGTTTTCAATTATCTTATAAAAATCATTTTCAAATATCCCTATTTTTTTAAGTTCTCCGTGATGAATATAATTTTCAGCAATAACTTTCCAGCCTCTTTTTTCAAAAAAATTAAAAAAATGCAAATATCTTTCTTTATGTTCACTCATTCCATGAATAATCTGTATTATTCCTTTTATATCTTTTTCCATAAATCTTTCCTTTTTCATAAAATAACAGGGGAGCTACAAATCTGTAAAAATGCAACAACCCCTTTATAATTTTTATTTTTTTGAAATAAATATACTGTCTTTAATATAAAATCTCCACGGTTTCAAAGCATCTTCCTCTGCATAATCTATTCCTATTCTTGTTGTTTCAACTATATCTTTCACCTTATAACCGTCATCTTCCAGCCAGAGATTTTCACCTTCTGTCAAATCAGCTCCATTATCCTCTCTTGTTATGCCAAGGGCTTTTGTAAGTTTTCCAGGCCCGTTTGAAATATCTTTTTCTTTTTTTACCTTTCTTTTTTCCCACATGAGATTTTTATTTTCTAAAGGCTCGACACCTCTTATAAGAACAGCCTGAGGGTCTCCCTCTCTTCCAGCAGTTACATTAAAACATTCATACATTCCATAAATCAGAAAAACATAAGAATAACCGCCTTCTTTATACATAACTTCTGTTCTTTTTGTTCTTCTTCCTCCGTAAGAGTGGCTGGCTTTGTCAGTTGTTCCCATATAGGCTTCAACTTCTGTTATTCTTCCGCTCATTATCCTGCCGTCAGCTGTTTTTTTCACAATAATTTTTCCTAAAATATCTTTCCCCACAGTCACAGCATCTCTCATATAAAATTCTCTTTCTATCCGCATTTTTTTATTCCTCTCGTTTAGAAAAATGATTTCTTAGGTCTTTTGCCGTCTATAAAAGTTTCTTTAAGAGATTTTCTTAAATCTGCTCTTAATCTTTCAAGATTTTCTTTATAATTTTCTCCGTTATTTTTTGGATAAAGATCATTTACAAATCTTCCGCAGTTTTCTGCTCCCCAGAATCCAGCTGTGTCATCATCAAGAACTTTAAAGGCTTTCATATAAGAATTCCATTTTTTATCGTCTATTCCAACACCTCCGTCTATAAATCCTCTTCCTCCACCAAGCCAGCCGCAGTTCATAATTGTAAATATTCCTTTTCCTTTTAAAAGTCCGTTAATTCCGCCGTTCTGCCCGTCTTCATATGCAAATTTTTTAGCAAAAACTCTTTCTTGGTAACCTTTTACCATTACATTTGGTGTATCATGCCAGTTCGGATAAACAAAAACAATGTAATCTGCTTCAGAAACTAATTTCTGTTCCTGTGCTACATCTTCCTTAGGCTCTCCTGTCCCGTCTTTCTGATAATAAAATTCGTCCATTGAAAGAACAGGATTCCAATTCATAGCATATAAATCACGAAGAGTAACTTCCATTCCGTTATCTTCAAAAAACTTCATTGCTGTATAAGCCATATCAAAAGTTATACTGTTATGTCTCAAATCTCCTGCAACAACTAAAACTTTTTTTGCATCAGAGTCTGTAAATCCTTTCGGTATATATTCATTCACATATTTCCCCGGCACTATTGATGCTGAAGTCACAATATCAGCTTCCTGCGGATTTGTAGTTTCAGCTGATGCTATCCCTGTTATAATCATAAAAATTAAAGCAAATAATTTTTTCATAATCCTCTCCTGTTTTGTATTAAGTATCTGTTTCCATATAAAAATTATAGCTCATAAAATGAATTTATCCAAATCTAAAATTTATGCCAAAAAATGAGAAAAAGCAAACTGTTTTCAGCTTGCTTAGTTGGGGAGAAATTATTATCAAATTTTATTATACACTTGAGACGATACTTTATAAAAAAAAGTTTAAAAAATTTTTTTATTTTCTAAATTTTTTTATTTTTCTCAAAAAATAAAAATCGGACACTTCCGTATCCAATTTTTACATTACATTTTTTGAGAAATTTTTGAGAATTTTGAGAAATTTTAAAAGACTTCAAGGAAGAGAAATCTTTTATTATGAATTACTTTTATTACACATTTAAGACGAAACTTCCCTGTTAAAAGTTTAAAAAATTTTTTATTTCTCAAAATTTTTTTTATTTTTCTTCATCATTACATATTTCTATTTTTTTCACACGGATAATTCTAAAAATTTCTATCTATAATATCAAAAAGGACTGCTGTAAAATTTACAACAATCCTTTTATATTTTAATCTTAATTTATTATTACATAAATTTTACGAATAATGGAACTAATACTAGAGAAACTATAGTCATTAGTTTTATTAAGATGTTTAGTGCTGGTCCAGATGTATCTTTGAATGGGTCTCCTACTGTATCCCCAACAACTGCAGCTTTATGTCTGTCAGAACCTTTACCGTCACCTTTGTATCCACCTTCGATTTGTTTTTTACCGTTATCCCAAGCTCCTCCGGCATTTGCCATCATAATAGCCATTAAGATACCAGTAACAAGAGATCCTGCAAGTAATCCTCCAAGAGCTTCAACTGACCATAATCCAACGATTACTGGAGCAACTATTGCTAATAGTCCAGGAACGATCATTTGTTTTAATGAAGAATGAGTTGAAATTTCAACACATTTTTTATAGTCAGGTTTAACTTTTCTTTCCATGATTCCAGGCATTTCTCTGAATTGTCTTCTAACTTCTTCAACCATTTCCATAGCTGCTTTACCAACTGCTGTCATAGTTAAAGCAGAGAATAAGAATGTTAACATACCTCCGATAAATAATCCAACGATTACATCTGGGTTAGTAACGTCTATTCTTAATTCGTCAGCTGTTAAGTTATTAACTGCTTCTCTGTATGAAGCGAATAGAGAAAGAGCTGTAAGAGCTGCAGATCCAACTGCAAATCCTTTACCAACTGCTGCTGTTGAGTTTCCAACTGCATCAAGTTTGTCTGTACATTCTCTAACTTCATGAGGAAGATCTGACATTTCTGCAATTCCTCCAGCATTGTCTGCAACTGGTCCGTAAGCATCAACTGCTACTACCATTCCTGTTGTTGCAAGCATTCCAACTGCTGCGATTGCTATTCCATATAATCCTGCTGATTTAAATGCTACTAAGATTGCACCAGAGATAACTACGATAGGAGCAACTGTTGATTCCATACCAACTGCAAGTCCTTCGATAATTGCTGTTGCTGCTCCAGTTGAAGCTGCATCAGAAATTCTGTTAACTGCTGTTTTACCAGTATCAGTATAGATTCCAGTGAAGTAAGCGATTAATATTCCTGCTACAAGTCCAGCAACGATAGCTCCAAATACACCCATTGGCATTTGTAAATATTTAATAATTCCAAATGAAGCAATTATTGTTAAGATACCAGCGATTCTTGTTCCACCTTCTAATTTAGCATGAACTTTTGTAGGATCGTCAGTTTTAACTGTAACTGTTGCGATTATTGATGCAATGATACCAAATGAAGATAAGATAACAGGAGCTACTGCATATCCCATTATTCCTGTTGTTTCATATGATAAGAATCCTAAAGTAACAGCTGCGATTATTGATCCAACATAAGATTCAAAAAGGTCAGCTCCCATTCCAGCAACGTCTCCAACGTTATCTCCAACGTTGTCAGCTATTGTAGCTGGGTTTCTTGGGTCATCTTCAGGAATTCCTGCTTCAACTTTACCAACAAGGTCAGCACCAACGTCTGCTGCTTTAGTGTAGATTCCTCCACCAACTCTTGCAAATAAAGCTATTGAAGATGCTCCCATTCCAAATCCTGTAATGTCAGTGAATGCTACTGCATCTTTTCCCATTAATAACATTAAAGCAGAAAGCATTAACATACCTAATCCAACAACTGAAAGTCCCATAACAGCTCCACCAGCAAATGCAACGTCAAGAGCTTTTGCAAGTCCTCCTTCTTTAGCTGCTATTGAAGTTCTTCCGTTAGCTTTAGTAGCTATTCTCATTCCGATGTTTCCTGCAAGAGCAGAAGTTAAAGCTCCTAATACGAAAGCTATTGCAGTGTTTACAGAAATGAATATTCCTAATGCTGCCCCAACGATTACAACGAACCATATAAGGATTTTGTATTCAGCTACAAGGAATGCCATAGCTCCTTCTCTTATTGCGTCTGTTATTTCCGCAACTTTTGGAATGTTAATTTCATAACTTTCCACTTTTTTAGAATAGTAGAATGCTGCTGCTAGAGCAATAATTCCAGCTACTATTCCAAGATACATAAATTGTTCCATGTTTTTTTAACCCCCTAAATTTTTTTGTTCCTTAGTATTATAGTAGTTTCTCCGTTTTATTTCAAGCATTTTCTTATTTCAATTGAAAACTTTTTGTAGTTTTTATTTTCTCATCACTGTCAACTATTAATACATCTGCATTTAAAACTTCTGCCTTTTTAAAAATATCCTCTGGCTTCATATTAAAAAATGCTGTGGAAAACATATCTGCATCAAAAGCGGAATCACAGATAACCACTACAAGTTTTTTATCCTTTACAGGATAACCTGTTTCTTTATTCATTATATGATGATATTTTTTTCCATTTATTTCTACATAAGTCTGATAGTCTCCGGAAATTCCCAGAGATTTATTTTCAACTTCCACAATTCCCAGTATTTTTTCTGAATCTGCCGGATTTTGTATTCCTATCTTCCAAGGAGTTCCGTCAGGTTTTTCTCCCACAGTAGCAATACTTGAAACAGAAGAAACAAAACCGTGTTTTATTCCTTTTTCTGCAAGAATATTTCTTGCTTCCTGAACTGCATAACCTTTAAGAAAAGATCCTGTATCAATTTCTTTTACAGGTTCTTTCAATATAAGTTTATTCCCTTCAAGAATAACTTTATCAAACCCTATTGTATTTAAGGCTTTTTTTATTTCTTCATCAGCTGGAACATTCTCTCTTCCATTTGTATTAAATCCCCATACATCTAAAAGAGGAGATATTGTTATATCATATTTCCCGCCGCTCATTTCATATACTTCCTTCACTTTATTAAAAAACATCATTCCTTCTTCATCTAATAGGATTTCTTTTTTTCCAGAATGATTAAGATCATATATAAGAGAATTTTTTGTTTTACTGTTATATTTCTCATCTATTTCAGCTATTTTTTTAAATGCCTCATTCATAGCATCATAGGCTTTGTCTTTGTTATCTGAAAAAACTATCATTTGAATATAAGTTCCAAATAAAAATCTTTCTTCAGTATATTTCTGTTCAGATATCTCTTTTTTTCCACAGCCTGCAAATATTAATAATGTCATAATCAAAAATATGATTTTCTTCATATTTTTCATTCTCCCTATTTAGATACAGGTGTTTCTTCCATAGAATAAGTTAATTTTCCCTCTACTATTTCTTTAAATACTTTTCTTACAAGAGTATCTTTTTTGCTTGTTTTTACTAAAACAGGTGACCCGTTTACAATTTCTCTTACTCTTTTACCTGCAGCGATAGTAAGTATATATTTATTAGGTATTTTTTCCAACAAAGTATCGTAAGTAATTTCTTGTTTCATAATTTCCTCCTAATCTTCTATGCTTTTTTCTTCAATAATTCTTATAAGATGTCCGCAAGAATCATCTACTGTATAATTAACTATTGAAGTATCATACATTTTTTCATATTCAAGCTCTTTTATAGAGTTTTTAAGTCTCAACTGAATAGTTGCTTCATCATCAGTTTTTCTTCCTCTTAATCTTCTTTCCAAATCTTCCATTGTAGGAGTTTTGAAAAATATTAAATTAGCATCTGGATACTGTTCTTTTACTTGAAGACCACCCTGCACATCTATTTCCAAAATAACATTTTCCCCGGCTGCCAGACGAGATTCAACTTCCGCTTTTAAAGTTCCGTAATAATTTTCATGAACTTTGGCATGTTCTAAAAATTCTCCGTTTCTTAATTTTTCTTCAAACTCAGGGATTGTAAGAAAATAATAATCTCTCCCGTTTACTTCTCCTTCACGAGGTTTTCTGGTAGTAGCTGAAGTTGCTAAATTTATGTTTAACATCTTCCTGACAAGCCTGCAGATAGTTGATTTTCCTGCTCCGCTAGGTCCTGAAACTACAAATAAGTTACCCTTTTTCATAATTTCTGTTCTCCTTTTATTTTTAACAATTTTTTTATTTCCAGATAATTACTCTATGTTCATTGCCTGTTCTCTTATTTTTTCAATTTCATTTTTACATTCAACCACAAGTTTTGAAATCTCATAAGAGTTTGCTTTAACTCCTGAAGTATTTAGTTCTCTGAACATTTCCTGCAATATGAAATCTATTTTTTTTCCAACAGTGCTGCTTTCTGAATCAAGTTCTGTTTTAAGCTGTTTTAAATGACTTTCAAGTCTTGATACTTCTTCTGATATATCACTTTTATCAGTAAAAAGCAATATCTCTTTTAAAATATCTTCCTCTTTAAATTCAATTTCTCCTCTTATTGAATCAAGTCTTTTTACAAGTTTTTCCTTATAAATTTTAACAACCTCTTCTTTATGAAGTTTTATTGTTTCAACTCTTTCTTCTATAAAAGCCACTCTTTCTTTAAAATATTCTCTTAATCTTTCTCCCTCTTCAACTTTAAATTCAATAAAAGAGTTTAAAAGCTCATCTATTTTTTCTGTCAGAACAGCTTCATATCCCTCTGTATCATTTTCATTCTTCTTTATGACATTCAGATTTCTCACAAGATAATCCATTTTATTTGTAAATTTTTCTCCAAGATTTTCTTCCATTTTATTCAATACATTTAAATATGCTTTGCAAATATTTTCATCATATTCAAACATATTTTCCATTTCTCTTTTATCTTCAAAATCTATTTTCAAATCTATGCTTCCTCTTGTTACTTTTTCACCAACCTGAGTTCTGATTTTGTTTTCTAAAAAGTTCAAAACACTTGGAAGTTTTATTTTCAAATTAAGACTTTTATTATTAACACTTTTTATTTCAAGTCCTATTTGAAAATTTTCATCTTGATAAGATAATTTTGAATAACCTGTCATGCTTCTCATTGAGCTAACTCCTTATTATTGAGATGACAAAATAGGCGACTCATATGTCGCCTATTTTATTTTAAAATTACTGTTCCTCTTTAACTTCTGTTGGAACTACATTTCTGTAATCAACATAACCTGTTCCTGCTGGAATTTTCTTACCTATGATTACATTTTCTTTTAGACCTTCTAAGTAGTCTTCCTTACCTTCTATTGCTGCATTTGAAAGAACTTTTGTTGTTTCTTGGAATGAAGCTGCAGAAATAAAGCTTTCTGTATTAACAGCTGCTTTTGTAATACCTTGAATTACTGGTTCGTATTCTACAAGTTTCTTACCTTTTGCTTTTAATTCTTCATTTTCAAGATCAACTAATCTCTTTTCAACAACTTCATCTTCAAGTAATAAAGATGAACCTGAGTTAGTAATTCTTACTTTCTTGAACATCTGTTTAACTATAATCTCAATGTGTTTATCGTTAACTGTAACTCCTTGGTCTCTATATACTTGTTGCACAGATTCAAGTATGAACTGCTCAGCTGCTACAAGTCCTTTGATATTTAATATATCAAATGGAGAGATTGCTCCTTCAGTAATTTTATCTCCTGATTTAATAAGCATACCATCTGTTACCACTAAGTGATCTCCAACTGATACTAGATATTCTCTGAATAGATCAGGGTCTTTTTCATTTCTTATAATGATAACTCTCATACCTTTTCTCTTCTTAGCAGTAATTTCAACTTTACCGTCTATTTCTGTAAGAAGTGCTTTACCTTTAGGGTTTCTTGCTTCAAACAGCTCTTGAATTCTAGGAAGACCTCCAGTGATGTCTTTTGTTCCTTCTCCTTCTTTTATAAGTTTAGCAAGAATTTGTCCTTTAGTAACTTTATCTCCTTCTTTAACCATTAAGTATGCACCAAATGGAATTGGGTAGCTTGCTTTTGGATTATGATCTTTATCATAAACTATAAGTCTTGGGTTGGCATCTCCTGACTCAACAGGTTTTACTGCTAAGTATTCAGTAACGTCATATTTTTCATCATAGTTTGCTTTGATATAAATTTCTTTAAATTCAACTGTACCGTCTTGGTCACAGATGATTGGTACATGGTATGGGTCAATATCTGCTAAGATATCTCCAGCTTGCACTGTGTCTCCCTCTTTAACTCTTAAAATAGCTCCTGAAGGAATTTCATGGTCGTAGTTTCCAATAGAGATTTTAGCTGACTGGCTTACCACTATTTCATCATTAGTTTCTTCATTTACAAGTATTTTTACATCTTTAAATTTAAGTTTTCCGCTGACTTCCGCTTTTTTAGTTGTAGCAGAAGCTGTTGCCATGGCAACTCCTCCTGTATGGAACGTTCTCATTGTAAGCTGAGTACCTGGTTCTCCAATTGATTGAGCTGCAATAACTCCAACTGCTTCTCCAAGTAATACTTCTTTGTGGTTTGAAAGGTCCATACCGTAACATTTCTTACATACTCCTTTTTCAAGAGCACAAGTAAGAGGAGTTCTGATTTTAACTTTCTTAATTCCAAGTTCTTCTATTTTCTTGATAAGAGCTTTACCTATCATAGTATTTCTAGGAGCAATTACTTCTCCGTCAACTATTAAGTCTTCAGCAAGAACTCTTCCGTTTATTCTTTCTGCAAGTGTTTCAATTACATTTCCATCAGATACAAGTTCTGCAACTTCGATTCCTTCATGAGTTCCACAATCGTCTGCATTAACCATAACTTCATGTGAAATATCAACAAGTCTTCTTGTTAAGTATCCTGAATCGGCAGTTCTTAGAGCTGTATCCGCAAGTCCTTTTCTTGCTCCGTGTGATGACATAAAGAACTCTAATACTGTTAGTCCTTCACGGAAGTTGGCTTTAATAGGCACCTCAATGATTCTACCTCTTGTATCGGCCATATTTCCCCTCATGGCAGCAAGCTGTCTCATCTGTTGAATAGATCCTCTGGCTCCAGAGTTCGCCATCATGTAAACTGGGTTGAATTCATCCAGCCCGTTCATCATTGCATCTGTTACAGCAGCTGTTGCTTGTGACCATACAGCAATTGTTCTTCTGTATCTTTCTTCGTTAATAATATGTCCAGCTTTATATTCTTGTTCAATTCTTGCAACTTCTTTATCAGCATTTTCAAGAATTTCTTTTTTACTTGCTGGAATTTCAAGGTCTTCTATACCAACTGATACTCCTGCAAATGTAGAGTAGTGGTATCCGAAGTTTTTAAGTTTATCTATTATTTCAGCAGCTTTTACGAAACCATATCTTTCGTATAATTCACCGATTAATTTTTTAAGAGGTCCTTTACCATAAGTCATATGATAATCTCTTATTTCTTCTGGAAGTAATTCAGCAAATAAAATTCTTCCAGGAGTAGTTGTTACAAATTCTTCTTTTATTCTTACTTTTATGATACTGTGAGTATCTACAACACCATTTTGGTAAGCTGTTAAAACTTGTTCTTTATTTGAGAATAGTTTTCCTTCTCCTTTACATCCAGGTCTGTCTTTAGTCATGTAGAAACATCCCATAACCATGTCTTGTCCAGGAATTGCTATCGGCTGTCCGTTAGCTGGAGATATGATATTGTTTGGAGCAAGCATTAAAAGTTTTGCTTCCATTATAGCTTCTGGTGATAATACTAAGTGAACTGCCATTTGGTCTCCGTCGAAGTCAGCATTGAATGCAGAACATACTAACGGATGAAGTCTTATAGCTTTTCCTTCTATTAACACTGGTTCAAAAGCTTGAATTGAAAGTCTGTGAAGAGTCGGAGCTCTGTTAAGTAATACAGGGTGATCTTTAATTACATCTTCTATTACATCCCAAACTTTGTCATCTGCTTCTTCAACTAATTTCTTAGCTGTTTTTATATTTGTAGCAAGTTCTCTTTTTACAAGTTCTCTCATTATGAAAGGTTTGTAAAGTTCAAGTGCCATTTTCTTAGGAATACCGCATTGATTCATTTTTAATGACGGACCAACGACGATAACCGATCTGGCAGAGTAGTCAACCCTTTTACCAAGAAGGTTTTGTCTGAATCTTCCTTGTTTTCCTTTTAACATATCAGAAAGAGATTTTAATTCTCTGTTGTTTTGTGCAACTACAGGTTTTCCTCTTCTTCCGTTGTCTATTAAGGCATCAACAGCTTCTTGAAGCATTCTTTTTTCGTTTTTAACAACGATTTCAGGAGCTTTTATTTCAAGAAGTTTTTTAAGTCTGTTGTTTCTGTTTATTACTCTTCTATAAAGATCATTTAAGTCAGAAGTAGCAAATCTTCCTCCGTCAAGTTGAACCATTGGTCTTAAGTCAGCAGGAATTACAGGAACGTTTTTAAGAATCATCCAGCTTGGCTGATTGTTAGATTCCATAAAGTCTCTTACTATTTTTAATCTCTTAGCTACTTTCTTTCTTTTTTGGCTTGAATTTACATCTTCTAATTCTTTTTCAAGCTCTTCTCTTAATACTGGAAGATTTAAATCTTCTAATAATTTTAAGATAGCTTCTGCTCCCATTTTTGCATCAAATGCATTTCCATACATTTGTTTAAATAGTTTGTATTCTTTTTCATTAAGAATTTTTCCAACAGGAAGAGTTTCTTCACTGCTTTCTATAACTATATATCTTGCAAAATATAGGATTGACTCAAGTTCTTTTGGAGATATTCCAAGAATAAGAGCCATTTTATTAGGTGTTCCTTTAGAATACCATATATGAGATACAGGGGCAGCTAAAGCTATATGCCCCATTCTTTCTCTTCTTACTTTAGATTTAGTTACTTCTACTCCACATTTTTCGCAGACTAAACCTTTATATCTCATTCTTTTATATTTTCCGCAGGCACATTCCCAGTCTTTGCTTGGCCCGAATATTCTTTCACAGAATAATCCGTCCATTTCTGGGTTTAATGTTCTGTAGTTTATTGTTTCAGGTTTTGTAACTTCTCCATGTGACCATTCATAAATTTTTTCAGGTGAAGCAAGTTTTATTCTTATTTTTTCAAAACTTTTTATTCCCATATTAAATGTAAAGCCTCCTTAATCGAGATAAAGTTTTTACACTTTATAATATTAAATAAATATATTCATGATGTAATTATTCTTTTTCAGCAAGTGAAGATAAAGAGAACTCAGTTATAGTTTCTTCTTTGTTTATATCTTCATCAACGTTTATTAAGTTTCCTTCTCTGTCGAATAATTCAACATCAAGTGCTATTGCTTGGAATTCTTTTAATAAAACTTTAAAAGATTCTGGAAGATCTGCTTCCGGCATATCTTCTCCTTTTACTATTGCTTCATAAGTTTTAGTTCTTCCGTTAATATCATCTGATTTAACTGTCATCATTTCTTGTAATATATTTGATGCTCCATATGCTTCAAGGGCCCAAACTTCCATTTCCCCAAGTCTTTGTCCTCCAAATTGAGCTTTTCCTCCTAGAGGCTGTTGAGTAACTAATGAGTAAGGTCCAATTGCTCTTGCGTGCATTTTATCTTCTACAAGGTGGTGAAGTTTTAACATATACATGATACCTACTGTAACAGGGTTATCAAATTTTTCTCCTGTTCTTCCATCATATAATGTAACTTTACCGCTTCTTGGGTATCCTGATTTTTCAAGGAAGTTTTTAACTTCATCTTCTGATGCCCCGTCAAATACAGGTGTTGCTATATATCTTTCGTCTTTGTTAGGTATTTTTTGAAGAGCAAGTCCTAAGTGAACTTCAAGTACCTGTCCGATGTTCATACGTGAAGGCACTCCAAGCGGGTTAAGAACTACGTCTAAGTGAGTTCCGTCTGCTAAGAACGGCATATCTTCAGCTGGTAATACTCTTGAAACAACCCCTTTGTTTCCGTGACGTCCAGACATTTTGTCTCCAACTGTAATTTTTCTCTTTTCAGCAACATATATTCTTATAGCTTTATTAACTCCAGCTTTTAAGTCGTCTCCGTTTTCTCTTGAAAGTTCAAGAACTTCAACAACTGTTCCTTTAGATCCGTGAGGCATTCTAAGAGAAGTATCTCTTACGTCTCTTGCTTTTTCCCCGAATATAGCTCTTAAAAGTTTTTCTTCTGCAGGAGGTTCTGTTTCTCCTTTAGGAGCTGTTTTACCAACTAAGATATCTCCAGCTTCAACTTCTGCTCCAACAACTATAACCCCGTTTGCATCAAGATTTCTTATAGCATCTTCAGATACATTAGGAATTTCTCTTGTGATTTCTTCGTCACCAAGTTTAGTTGCTCTTGCTTCTATTTCATATTCTTCAATATGGATTGAAGTAAATACGTCGTCTTTTCTTAATCTGTCAGATATTAAAATCGCGTCCTCGTAGTTATATCCTTCCCAAGGCATGAATGCCATTAAGATATTTCTTCCAAGTGCAAGGTCTCCGCCTTTTGTAGCAGGTCCGTCAGCTATAACATCACCTTTCTTAACTCTTTCTCCAACGTCAGCAATTGGTTTTTGGTGTAAACACATCGCTTGGTTAGAACGTTCGAAGTTAAGAAGTCTGTATGTATATTCTTTTCCTGTTCCATCTTCTTCTATTTTAATTTTACTTGCGTCAACATAAGTTACAACTCCGTCAACACCAGAAATTACAACTGCTCCTGAGTCAACTGCAACTTTTCTTTCAATTCCTGTTCCAACATAAGGTGCTTCTGTTCTTAATAATGGTACAGCCTGTCTCTGCATGTTAGATCCCATAAGTGCACGGTTGGCGTCGTCGTGCTCTAAGAACGGAATAAGTCCTGCTGATACAGATACCACTTGTTTTGGAGATACATCAAGGTAGTCAACTTTTTCTCCAGGAATTTGAACGATTTCATGTCCAAATCTGCAAGTTACCTCTCCTAAAAGTTCTCCGTTTTCTCCTATCTTAGTATCTGCTTGGGCGATGAATAATCCATCTTCTTCGTCAGATGCAAGATAATCTATTCTGTCAAAATTAACTTTACCATTTTCTATTTTTATATATGGAGTTTCAATAAATCCATATTTATTTACTTTTGCATAAGTTGCAAGTGATCCGATAAGCCCGATGTTTGGTCCTTCTGGTGTTTCTATCGGACAAACTCTTCCATAGTGAGAGTCATGAACGTCTCTAACCTCGAACCCTGCTCTTTCTCTTGAAAGTCCTCCAGGTCCAAGTGCAGATATTCTTCTTTTATGAGTAAGTTCTGCCAGTGGATTTGACTGGTCCATGAATTGTGATAACTGTCCAGAACCAAAGAAATCTAATACAAGAGCATTAAGTGGTCTTGTATTTAGTAAAGATTGAGATGATAAAGTTTCAGAATCCTGAATTGTCATCTTTTCTTTTACCATTTTACCCATTTTTGCAAGACCTGTTCTGATCTGCATTAAAAGAAGTTCTCCAACTCCTCTTATTCTTCTGTTGCATAAGTTATCTATGTCGTCAGTATGTCCTTCTCCATTGTAAAGATCCATAATAATTTCCATAGTTCTAACTATATCTTCTTTTGTAAGAAGAATTTGTGTTTCAGGAATATCAAGACCTAATCTCTTATTTAATTTGTATCTTCCAACAGGCTCAAGATCATATCTTTGAGGGTTGAAGAACATTTGTTTTATAAGAGATTTTGCAGAATCAACTGTTACTAAATCTCCTGGTCTAAGTTTTTTAAACACTTCAGTAACTGCTTCTTCTTTAGTTTCTGTTGAGTCGTTTAAAATTGTGTTTGCCAAGATTTTTTCTTCAGGTTTAACTTCCCAGTAAGTTATGCTCATTATTCTTTTATCTATAATTTTACTTAAAAGTTCTTCACTGATTACAGTTGATGCTTCTCCGATAAATTCTCCGTTTTCTTCGTCGATTATATCTTCTTTAAGGAAGCTTCCTTCCATTTTAACTTTTAATTCATCAAGTAAATCTTGTTTATTTGCATATTTTTCATAGAATGTTGATAAATCTAATTCTTTTATTTCTAAAAACTCATTCATGATATCTTCATTTGTATCGAAGAAATCAATAGCTTTTAAAAATACAGTAGCTAATACTTTTTTCTTTCTGTCGATTTTAACATTTAAAAAGTCATTTTTATCTGTTTCAAATTCAAGCCAAGTTCCTTTGTATGGAATAATTTTTCCAACAAAAAGGTCTTTTCCTATTTGAAGATTTACTTCTTTATCAAAAGATACTCCAGGTGATCTATGTAATTGTGATACAACAACTCTTTCAGCACCATTTATTATAAATGTTCCTCTTGGAGTCATTAAAGGAAGTTCTCCAAAGTATACTAAACTTTCCTGAATTTCATTTCCGCTCTTTTTATTTGTTAATCTCAATCTCACTTTTAATGAAGCAGAGTATGTTTTTCCTCTTTTCTTGCATTCTAACTCATCATTTAAAGGCTTTTCAGCTTCGTGCAATTCATAAGATATGTATTCCAATTTTATATCTCCATTAGAAGATTCTATTGGAAATATTTCTCTAAATGCAGATTCTAATCCTTTATCTTCTCTTGACAATGGATTCTTGTTTGCTTGAATAAAATCTTCGTAAGAATTCAATTGAAATTCAAGGAAATGAGGCATTTCTCCTCTTTCTTTTATTTTTCCAAAATTTAATCTTTCAACGAGTTTCCCCATTTACTCACACCCCTTCAATTTTTATTGTCAATACTTAACCTATTGAAAACAACATACTCTTAATTATATTATTTTCAACAGATTAAGTATTAACTAAGTAAAAAAATTAGATATAAAAACTCAATACTCTATAACATGATTAAAATAGGCACTCATTCTCGAGTGCCTATTGCTTTGTTTATTCAGTACAATTTTTTGTATTAGAAATAAAACTATTTAACTTCTACTGTTGCTCCAGCAGCTTCTAATTTAGCTTTTATTTCAGCAGCTTCTTCTTTAGAAGCTCCTTCTTTAATAACTCCACCGTTATCAGCTAATTCTTTAGCTTCTTTTAATCCTAATCCAGTGATTCCTCTGATTTCTTTAATAACACCGATTTTTTTGTCTCCAGCGTTTGCTAAGATAACGTCAAATTCAGTTTTTTCTTCAACTTCAGCTGCTGCTGGTCCTGCTGCTACTGCAACTGGTGCTGCTGCTGTTACTCCGAAGTGCTCTTCTAAAGCTGATACTAATTCTCTTAATTCTAAAACTGACATAGCTTCTAAGTCAGCGATAAATTGTTCTTTATTGAATGCCATTTATAATTTCCTCCTATAATTTCGATAATATGATATTTTAATTTAATTTTTCTTTTAATTATTCAGCTGCTGCTTCTTTTTTATCAGCTACAGCTACTAAACCGTAAGCAAGTTTTCTTACTGGTCCTAACATTCCGTTTAACACCATAGATAGTAATTGTTCTCTTGATGGTAAGCTTGCTAGTGCAACAACTTCTGCTTCACTAACTCTTTTTCCTGTTAAATATCCACCTTTAATGTTGAATATTTTAGCTTTTGCATTAGCTTTAGAAACTTCATTCATAACTTTAGCTGGTGCTACAACATCATCATATCCGAATGCGAATGCTGTTGTCCCCTCTAGTATATCGTCAAATGAATCTTCAACTCCTGCTTCTTTAAGTGCTATTTTGAATAATCTGTTTTTAGCAACTAGGTATTCTCCACCAGATTCTCTTAAAGATTTTCTTAATTTAGTTTCATCTTTAACGTTGATTCCTTGATAGTCAACTAAAACGATAGATTGTGCTCTTCTAATTCTTTCTGCTAATTCAGCTACTGCTTGAACCTTTGCTTGATTTGCCATTTTACGATTTCACCTCCTCTTTTTATTTAAAATTAACCCCCGCACCATTTTGAAGTGGAACGGAGGTCATAATCTCTTCTGAGGTTACTGAACTTCTGTCCAACCTCGGTAGGATTTATGGCTTTCGCCACCCACTGTCTTTAGTTTGGATCTATATTAATTTGCTTATCCAACTTTGTTAAAACTTAATTATGCACCGATTTCTTTAGCAACTAATAATGGATCGATTTTTACTCCTGGTCCCATTGTTAAAGAAACAGCAACAGTTCTTAAGTATTGTCCTTTTGCATCTGCAGGTTTTAATCTGATGATTTCTGCCATGAATGCTTTAAAGTTTTCGTAAACTTTTTCGTCATCAAAATCAGCTTTACCGATTGGCACGTGAATTGATCCTAATTTGTCTACTCTGAATGCTAATTTACCTTTTTTGAATTCAGATACAGCTGCTGCAATGTTTGGAGTAACTGTTCCTGATTTAGGGTTAGGCATTAAACCTTTAGTTCCTAATATTTTTCCTAGTCTTCCTAGTTTAGGCATCATATCTGGTGTAGCGATTACTATATCAAAATCTAACCAACCTTGTTGGATTTTTTCGATATATTCTTCAGCTCCAGCATAGTCTGCTCCAGCTTCTAATGCTTTGTTTATGTTTTCACCTTGAGTGATTGCTAATATTTTAACAGTTTTTCCAGTTCCGTGTGGTAAAACAACTGTTCCTCTGATTTGTTGGCTAGCGTGTCTTGGGTCTACTCCAAGTCTTAATGCTACTTCTATTGTTTCTAAGAATTTAGCTGTTCTTGTTTTTTTAATTAATTCTAAAGCTTCTTTAACTTCATATAATTTAGTTGTATCTACTAACTTAGCTACTTCTAAGTATTTTTTTCCTCTATGTTTTGCCATTTTAAAAATTTCCTCCTTTTGTGGTCACTGGATTTCTCCTACCACTTAATATATCCAACAAAGATTGGATCTGTAATTAGTCTTCTATTTTGATTCCCATAGATCTTGCAGATCCTGCTATTATAGACATTGCAGCTTCTAATGATCCAGCATTTAAATCTGGCATTTTTGTTTCAGCAATTTCTTTTAATTTTTCTTTAGTGATAGTTCCTGCAACTTGTTTTTTAGAGTTTCCAGCTCCAGATTGTACTCCAGCAGCTTTCTTTAATAAGTCTGATGCAGGTGGAGTTTTCATTATGAATGTGAATGATCTGTCATTGTAAACAGAAATTTCAACTGGAATAATCCATCCTGATTTATCTTGAGTTTTTGCATTGAATGCCTTACAGAACTCCATGATGTTAACACCGTGTTGTCCAAGAGCTGGTCCAACTGGTGGTGCAGGGTTAGCTTTTCCTGCTGGTAATTGTAATTTAATTATTTTAATAACTTCTTTTGCCATTTCTTAATTTTCCTCCTTATGTGGTACTAGTGATTTATCTCCCACTGATTAGCTTAAGTGACTAATCTTTTTCGACACCAGTAATGTTTACTTCTACAGGAGTCATTCTTCCGAACATCTCCACCATTACTTTTACTTTTTTATTTTCTAAATTAATCTCAGCAACTTTTCCCTGCTGACCTGCAAATCCGCCTTCTAATAAAGTTACGTAATCTCCCTCAGCAAAGTCCACCGCTATTAATTCTGCATCTTCACTTTCACTGTTTTCAACACTGTATCCTATAGTTCTGAAGATATTTTTTACTTCGTCCTCTTCCATAGGAATTGGATCTGAACCTACACCTACAAATCCTGTTACTCCGTTTGTATTTCTAACTACATACCAAGCATCAGAATCTACACTGTAATTGATTCCATCTTCACTTTCTTCTCTAGTAGCATACATTTCCAACATTACGTATCCAGGGAATAATTTTCTGCTGATTGTTTTTTTCTTTCCTCTTCTAAGTTCAACTGACTGTTCTTCTGGTACTAATACTTTGGTAACTATGGTATTCATACCCAGAGCTTCCAATTTCTGCTCCAAGTCAGTTTTCACTTTCTTTTCATACCCTGAATATGTATGTATCATAAACCATTTTTTTTCTAAAACTGTTTTCATTATTATTGTCCTCCAAAAAGAGATACAAGTATCTTTAAAAGTCTTAAAGCAACTATATCAAAAACCCCTAAATATATGCTCAATGCAACACTCATAACAATAACCCACACAGTAGCATGGACAACTTGTTTTTTTCTCGGCCATTCAACCTTAGAGTATTCCATCTTAACATCTCTAAACAATTTCATAGTTTAATCCACCTTTTTATTAGTATCCATAAAAAATGGCAGGTCAAGAGGGACTCGAACCCCCAACCCTCGGTTTTGGAGA